>Ga0315274_10001437_pt1 | contig 36437 bp, 28 predicted proteins | sample YL17G02_20_MG_FD_203700 | JGI IMG/M metagenome (GOLD analysis project Ga0315274, IMG submission 203700) | Sediment microbial communities from Yellowstone Lake, YNP, Wyoming, USA - YL17G02_20 | ecosystem: Environmental > Aquatic > Freshwater > Lake > Sediment | place: USA: Wyoming | collected...
GTACTTGCCCACCATCTCACCATTACGACCCAACAGAACTGACGTGCAGAATGACTTCCCATCCTGAGCCGTCTCCATAAGCGCGATAGCCAGATAGGTTTGGTGTGTCCGCGCGAGGGCAATAAAATGTTCCAGATCCTGTGCTTCATGTCCCTCCCGGAATAACAGGAACGGTGTTAATGGTGCCACGATCAGATCATGGCGTGCGCGCTTCGCAGCCTGCTGTAACATATCAACAACATAATCCTCGGTTCGATAAGAATCATCATCCAGAAGACAGATGGTGGAAACCGTGACAATGCGGTGTTCTTTCTCTACAGCAGCCCACGCGCGGAAACGAGTCAGGCAAAAACAACTCAGAGCGATCAAGATGAACAGAAACAGTTGTCGAGTAAGCATCTTTTTAACCTTCTTTTGTCTTTATGGCACTGTTAAATTTGGAAAAACCCCGGAGACACGAAGGCACAGAGAGTAAAGGAAAAGGATAATTTCCTGTTCTCTCCATCTTTAATTTCGTACTTGCTATGAGTTCATAAGCAGGAAATCCCGCCACCGTTTTTTATGCTCCTCAATTTTGTATGAAATCATTTCGTTTTACAGAAAGCATCACTTGTCATAATATGAAGTTTTGTATTATGATCTCCCTTTAAGCATACCCCATGTTATCGGCAATTTCTCTGCAGATTGAACAGCAGCAGCAGTGACCGTCGGTCCTGATAATTCAATCCAATCAATAGTCATCGCCCCTAAATAGTGGGAAGTATAGGTATCCGGTCCAAAGCAGATGAATCTCTGCTCCTGTATTTTATCAACAGTGACCACCTCTTTGCCATTGAAGTAACAAATGATGTCATTTCCCTTTATCTCGGCTTTCCATGTACCTTCAAATTCAGGGCCTTTTACGCCCGCATTCTTCCAGTTATCATCGTTGATATACCAGCCGGAATTAAGTTTCCCGCACCAAAACATGTTCTTCCATTCGGCGTTAATTGTCGTATTGAGTGTAGGCGGCAATTCCTTTCGGATAAACGCAATTAGTGCGGCATTGTCAGCATTTGGGTCAACTGTGGCTTTGATCTCAAAGGAAAAATCTTCATCCGATATATCCCCGCCTTTCCAGTAGATCAGGATACCGTCCGCTACGTCGGGCGAGGTCATTGTCAGGTTCCCATCTTTGACCACATAGGAAGCATTACCCTCTGCCTTTACTTCCCAGAGCTTCTTGTCCAGATCATTACCTTTAAACTCCTCCCTGTAAACCCCGGCTGTTGCTGTGGAAATCCATCCGAAACTTGCTATACCAGAGCATAGCAAAAAGGTGATAATCAAAAGTGCATTGTATTTCGTATTCATAATAACCTCCTGAATTTTGGTATTAATCAAATAACCCACAAAGTATTGATACTGCGAATATTCGATATTATGCACGTCTCATAATAAACACCTCCTCCTAACCCAAATCTTAGAACATTTTATTATTCAGGTCAATAATAAAACAAGACCATTATAAACCAAAGGCTAAACAGCACACTGAACATCATATTCCGTTTACTTCACAGAGACATACTACCAACAGGAAGTGTCTGTCCTATCATTATTCAGAAAACCTGCTAAGTTCACATTAGGGACTCAAATGTAAACCTTTTATCGAAAAAAAACCAGAAGGCTTCAAAGTTCGGTGAGAACCTTCACTACCTCACCGATGAAAACATACAAAGACTATGGGATATCATAGATAACTACGAACACAAGTTGATGTTACGGCTAATTTACGAGCTTGGCTGTCGTGTCGGGGAGTTCGTCCAGATACGTCTGTGCCACATCAACTTCAGAGAGAATTCCATATTCTTACCCGCTGAGAATACCAAAACAAAAGAAAAACGCACAAGCTATGTTCCGTTAGGTCTTATAAACGAACTCAAGGACTATCTCAAAAGAAACGGCATGATGACCAAACGAGAAGAAGAGATCAAAGACCCGGATGCCTTCCTATTGCCATCCACACAGAATCCCACAGGACATGAGACTGCCAGAGGGTGGCAGCACATATTCAAGGGGTATGTTGAGAAAGCTGGCTTGCAGGAAGTCTATGGACATGACAGCAAGGGAAGACCGCTATACAAATATACCATCCACCAGACCCGCTTCAAGGGAAGAGAAACAGGATATGTATGCTTCCTGTCTCAGTTTAGTGGGTTGATGTTAGAGTAGCAAGCTTTAGCTTGTGTTTATTAATAAGCAGTATGAATCCTGCTACTCCACTATCCACGAGGCTGAAACAGGTTTGAAGGGAAATTTAATACCTTAACTTAGAGGATTGATCTATTTGATTATAGCACATTTTCATGATTTACTCACTACGAGTTCTCAACTAAAAAAGGTGAAAAGAACGGACATTCGATTTTTTGGTGTAGTAAACAAACACCTTGTAGAAGCTCATTTTATCTTGCTTAGCTTAATTTCACATCAGGAGTATTGTATCACTTTTCTTGCTATTGAGGATAAAAAAGATGTTTTAAAACTATAGAAATCTTTTTCATTAACCTTATGCTTGAAAACAAGGTTAGTTATTAAATTAGGTATTAGCTTTTTATGAAATAAACCAATCCTTTTATAAACTGAACCATAAGAATAAAATTCTTTCCAAGAATTATTTAAACCATTTAAGAGCCTTTCCTCACTCATTTTGAGAGGTGTAAAAACTACGTGATACCAATCATAATGTGACCAATTATAATCTATAATCCTATTGGATCTCTTCAATTTTTCGAATAAGGGTGTACCCGGCAATGGTGTTAAGAGGCAAAAATAAGCAGCCTCTATTTTATTTTCAATTGCAAATTTTACCTAGTGGTCTGATAAGATTTGATATACAAGGATTTTTCTGCTATGATATGGAGAAAGACATTATACTTAGCAGGAGGGTCTTCTATGAAACCATTAAGCGAGTTTTGCTGTATTAATCCAAATTGTTCAGAATATACTAAAGTTTGGACAGTATGAAGAAAACTTATGCAGATTTCATCAGTATTTTTTGTTTTTTCTGTTTGTAATTAGACATTACTTTTGACGAAGAAAATAAATACTTCAATGTCAGACATTGAATATAAGCTTGCATCAATCCTCGTGTCAGTTTTGATGGATTATACCAATGTATACTTAACGTCTCAAGAACCTCTTCTATACTGAGATTCTTTAAGGTATCTGGCAAACTATACATCAACTGCATGACACTCGTCGCTACAAAGCTTAACTGAACAAAGCGACTGATGCTCTTATGTGAACGAACTTGATAATTGTCAAACCCGAAATTCTGTTTTGTGTCTCTGAAAGCTGTCTCCTGCTCCCATCTGAGACGATAGTATCGTAACACCGTCTCTATGGTAAGACTCATATCCGTGGTATATACCATGAAATATTTGTATGGCTTGGTTTCATCAACTCTTGTCCGTCTGACTACTAGACGAACCTGTTGAGGACACATTTTAGTCCAGACAATTGCAGATGCCACAGAGACTATCTGTCCTAACGCACAGACATCACAAAAGTGCATATCTGGAATGCTAACTCGTTGACCATACTTTCCTTTGCGTCCACGACGCTTAATCAGTGGGTCAATGACTCGTGGATAATAGAAAACAGCGTTAGACTTAGCTCTATACAGTATATGATGACCCAAACTTAATAAACCTTAAAGACCTTACGATTGTTAAAGCCGCGATCCATGATGATCAACCCTAAAGGGATGTTAGTTGCTATGGTCTTTAATACTTCCACGCTGCTCAGTATTGCATCACCGGGTATAATCATCTTCACCCAGATAGGAAACAGGATTGCTTGACTAGCAGTAAAGCAGAGAAGCCCAAGAGCAGCGAACTGGTGTCCCCAGTGAAACTTAGATTGGTTTGTGTTTCTCTTTTGATAGCGATAGTTTCTGAAGAAATGCAGACCAAACTGAGCTTTACCGGTTTTGATAGCATGAGTTTCGTCATAAATGTAGACCCAATTCTCGTAATATTTTTGTATCAAGCATAAGAGCTTTTGAGCCAAAAGGTCAGCATCCCATTTCCCACGAGATAGGAACTTAACCATAGACCAGTATCGAGACTTAGACGGACTGGCTAGATAAATTCCGGAAATTGTTTTTCTTTTTGGTTAGCACAAGATACCCAAGATGAAAGAGCAAAACAAAGCATATCCTTGAGAGTTAAACAAGGGTTGAAAAAACACCAATAAATCGTTTATACTTGATATTACATTCATCGTTTATCCTCCTATGTTTTTGGTGATATACACAATAAAGAGGATAAACGATTTTAATCAATTATGAAAGTGAAATTGTCCAAACTTTAGTAATAAATACTAAATATACTTACCCCCGAAAATTAGACCACAAGTTACGGTGGATTATGAGGTATAATATCCTTTACCTTAAGCTTGTGGAGGAAACATATGTCAGTAAAACGTCGAAATCATAGTCAAGAATTTAAGTTCAGAACAGCCCTGGAGGCAGCAAAGGAACAAAAAACTATCAGTCAATTAGCTAGTGAACTCAACTTGCATCCAAACCAGATAAGCAATTGGAAAACATGCTATTAGCTTGTTTATGTTATCCGTTACGTTTATAGATCAAGCTGTCATTATTTTCTGCTTCTACTGTTTTTGCTCATAACTGAAAGACTTGTATTTAAAAGGTTAAAAATGATTCAAAAGAAGCTATTGGCAAAATATCTGATTATTAGCCTGCTGATAATCCATCTTATACCTATCTGGACGTTTAAGTTTATACCAACTCAGGATGGCATAAATCACGTATATAATGCCTATGTTCTTAAAGAATATAATAATACTCAATATACCCAATATCGTCAGGTTTACGATCTCAACATAAAGCCTTTCCCGAACTGGACTTCACACGTATTTTTCTATCTGGCTTTATATATCATGCCTCCGCTGGTGGCTGAAAAGATTTTTGCTACCATTTGTGTCTTGCTGGTTCCTCTGAGTTTTTTTTATTTCTTTAACTCAGTAGAAAAGCGACTCTGGTTTTTTGGATTTTTAGGTTTTTTATACAGCTATAATCTACTCCTGCATCTTGGATTTTACAATTTTTCTATCAGTGTTCCGTTATATTTCTTTTTGATTGGATACTGGTGGAAACATAGATCACAACTAAACTGGAAGCACGGGTTGATTATCAACGCCATGCTGATGGTTATTTATTTCTCTCATCTTTTCTCGTTTGCGTTATCAATACTCAGCATAGCGTTATTAGCGTTAACATCAGCCTTGCTATCGTGGAATGAGCCAAAACGATTAAAAGAACGGGTATTTATATTACTGCGTTCTGCGGTGTGCCTTATACCTTCCTGCATTGTGCTTTTAATATGTATATTAATCAACCCGGAAGAGAAAACAGTTTCCTATAAGCCATTTAAAGAGTTATTGGAATTCTTTGTATCTATAAAATCACTTGTATATTATAATGATAGATACCGAATTGTATCCTGGGTTCTGCTTGGATTCTTATGTGTATGTATCATTTTAACTATATTTGTAAAATTTTGGTCGCTTTTTAAGAAAGAAAAGTATAAAATATATAGGATTTTCCTTGATCAGCATGCAGGATTTTTCTTTCTTTTCGTTGTAATAACGGTGCTATTTTTTAAGATCCCATGGGCTTACGGTCCTCCTGCGTGGCTTAATGATAGGGCAAATCTGTTTATTTTTCCTGTGCTTACGGCGTGGTTTGCATTCAGTTACCCGAAGTGGATAAAAGTAGGTATGGTAGCTATTATAATTGTGTTGTCTCTGGCTCATCTTGGATTGACTATATTTGATTATAACCTTTTGAATAAAGACATGAAAGAATTTACAGCAGGGGCGGGGTTGATCAAGGATGATTCTTCAATATCTATTATCCCTACTACTGATTTCTTTTATGCGCCGAATCACGGTACACTTAAATACACATCTCCATTTACTCATGATACTTGCTGTTATTGCTTCGGTAATGGTAGCCATTATGTGGGTAACTACGAGCCTAAGTATTCGTATTTTCCGCTCCATTATAAAACGGGGTACTGGAAGTTTGAGTATAAAGGCACGATTGACTATATGATTGTCTGGCATTTTGACGACAACAGCCCGGAAGTCATTGAGTTGAAAAAGGATTACGATATGATCTTCAGCACAGATAACATGAAGCTGTTTAAGCATAAACCAGTTAAATAAGTAGCAAAAAGATGATCTTGAGTAAGAGTTTATATAAGAATAGCTAACATGGGAGAAAAAGAGCAATCCGAAATTGCTATGTTGTCGTTAATAGATAGTTAGAAAACATTTAAGGATAAATAATACAAGGAGCATTAAACATGCACATTTCACGTATAGGAAAACAGGATTTTGCTTGTGTTTTTAGTAAAATCCTTATATCTGTTGTATTTCCTGTTCTAATCGTTTGTGTATTTGCCCAACAAGCCTTCTCTACGGGAAAGATAATCACAGACCAGATTACAAGTGACGCATTGAAGGATAATAAGCTGGGGGATACAAACACGAGAGACATGGTTATCTATCTACCTCCAAGTTACGATTCATCGGATAAGCATTACCCGGTTATTTACCTTCTGCATGGTTTTGGCGGTAATGAGCGATCTTACGTAGATACTGTGACTGAACAGCTTATGGTTTTCCTTCTTGATGGTTTTATACAATCTGGAATTTTCAAAGAATTCATACTTGTAATGCCCAATGCCAAGAACAAATACGGTGGTAGCTATTACCTGAACTCCGAATTGATAGGTAACTACGAGGACTATGTTGTCAATGAAGTTGTAAATCATATAGATACTAAGTACCGTACGATCCGGGATCGAGATGGTTGTGTCATTGCAGGGGCTTCGATGGGGGGCTATGGTTCCATCACTCTGGCGATGAAGCACCCTAATGTTTTCAGTTCCGTTGCGGCGTTGAGTCCACCATTGAGTTTTGATAAGATAACAGATTTTGTAATTCCGGAGATTCTAAATGAGAATCCCAACGGCATGATCGGACCGAATTCTAATGAACAATACAGCGATTTTATTTATGCGTTGAGTGCTGCTTTGTCTCCTAATTTGAATAATCCTCCGTTTTTTGCTGACCTGCCGTTTGAGTATCCGACCGGGAAGGTAATTGAACCGATCAGGCAAAAGTGGATGAAGCAAGACCCTCTGATGATGCTTTCGGTTGATAGCTCACCACTGAAAGCAATGAAGGGTATCTACATTGATGTTGGAGATGATGATCTACTCGGATTCAAAGCGGCGGCTGATGAGTTCCATAAAAAATTGTTGAGTCTGGGTATAGAACACGAGTATAATGTTTTTGAAGGGAAACACGCAGATAAGGGTGTTGAAAGAGCTATAAGCGCACTCACGTATCTGTCAGGTTTTTTACCTGATCCTGAATTTCCATCGGTAGTCGAATCCCAAAACAAACTGGCATCTACCTGGGGGAAGATTAAATACTCTCAACCTTTAGAATAGGGTAAGGTTGAGGATATGAGATAGTGAATAAACATTTAGCAAAATTATTACGAAAAAATATGACTGATACAGATTAGTTAATAAGGAGGAAACAGAAAATGATTAATCTAAGGAGAATTTTATGTCCTGTTGATCTTTCAAAAGATTCGTTTTTGGCTTTGAGGTATGCAAACGCAATTGCAGGAAGATACAGGTCATCTCTGACTGTAATTCACGTTCTGGATAATCCGCATTATGACATACCAGGGGCGGAAACCGGGGCGTTTACCTTCGGTGAGGTTGTTGCTCTTTACAAAGAAGAAAGACAGGAGGAAATACTTGATGTCCTAAGGCACAAGGGTGGACATGCAGTAAACGTTGATATTGTTTTCAAAGAAGGCGTGCCTTATAATGAGATCACCGAGACTGCAAGGGAAATCAAAGCTGATATGATTATTATGTCTACCTGTACTAGCGGAACGCATGGTATGCTGGCTGGATGTACCACAGAAATGGCTGTACGCCTTGCTCCATGTCCTGTATTTTCAGTAAGAACCAATCACGATTCAGAACACCACGAGCAGATCGAGAATCTTCACGACATAATGGATACCTCATCTGATACAAAGAGAACGATCCTGCTGCCAACAGATTTCTCAGAACACTCGATGCTGGCAAGCAACTACGCTATATCACTTGCTAAGGAATATAAGGCAGAACTGATCGTTCTGCACATTGTGGAAAGCGTTGCAGAAGTCTCTTTAATGAGTGGTGCTGAACTGCCCAGTTATGGAACAATGTCTGTTTACTATGATGATCTTGTTAAAGAAGCTCAAGAACGAACAAAAGGGATATGTAATATGGCTTCAGAACATGGCATAAAAGCAACAGATCGTGTAATATGCGGTAATCCAAGACACGAGATCCTGAATATTGCAAACTCAGAATCAATAGACTTGATTGTAATGGGAACTCATGGCAGGAAAGGATTCTCAAGGTTCGTAAATGGTAGTGTGGCTGAAGCTGTCGTTCGTCACGCCCCATGCTCAATCCTGAGCGTTAAACACCCGGAGCATGACTTCATTGATGTCAAGTGATGTAATGAGAATAGTAATGAGTTACAGGCGGTTCAGGAGATACCGTCAGATAATAAACGTTATGGTTAGGAATGGCTATGGCGGGTTGATAGAATTACTGCGACTGCGGCGTATATACAGAAAGAAGAAACCGCCAACTGACGTACTTATGTCCCCTAGAGCCAAAAGGCTAAGACTGGCTTTGGAAGAACTTGGTCCCACCTTTATCAAAATGGGGCAGATGCTCAGTACCAGACCAGATTTGATTCCACATGACATCTTTTACGAATTGCAGAAGCTACAGGATCAGGTGCCACCAGTAGCTTATGATGACATTAAAGATGAAATCGAAGCTGAAATGCGGTTCTCGGTGGGTGATATATTCAGTGAATTCGATGAAATCCCGTTAGCCGCCGCATCAATCGGTCAGGTACATAAAGCAAAGCTAAAAACTGGGGAGAAAGTCGCTGTGAAAATTCAGCGTCCCAATATAAGAAAGATAGTTGAAGACGATCTGGACATACTCCGCACGTTGGCGGAACTTGCTGAAAGACATATTACAGATGCAAAGATATATAACCTTGTTGGTTTCGTGGAGGAGTTCGCCAAAGCCATAAGGAACGAACTTGATTACACACTAGAAGCACGTAATATGGAGCGTTTTGCCCATAATTTTGCTGACGATAATACAGTCCATATTCCCAAAGTATACTGGGAATATTCCACCGGGCGCATTATCACAATGGAATTTGTTGAAGGTATTAAGGTAAGCCACATAGATGAATTAAGAAGAAATGGCTATGATACGAAGAGCATCGCATATAAAGGTGCGCAAGCATATCTGAAACAGATATTTACTCACAGATTCTTTCACGGTGATCCGCACCCAGGAAATATCTTCATTCTCCCTGGTGAGATTATTGCTTTCATGGACTTCGGTATTGTCGGACGTCTTACTGCATCTATGGCATCTAAACTAAATGACATAGTTATAGCTATTGCACAGAAAGACCCAGATAGTATAGCCGATATTCTTCTGAAAATCAGCGTCATTGATGAGGATTCAAACGTGGATGATCTGAAAGCAGACATTGCCGAGTTCGTAGATAAGTATTATGGTACCCCAATAGGGCAACTTCAGGTATCTAGTTTGTTTCACGATATGACTGATATATCGTTCAAATACAGGATCATCATAGACCGTCAGCTCAACCTGCTTGGAAGAACGCTTGCAGAGGTAGAAGGGCTTGGAAAGCAACTTAATCCCGATTTTAATATTATACCGCTTGTGCAACCTTTTGCAAGGGGAGCGGTTATAAGCAGGAATTCTCCCGGAGAAATTTTTAGAAAGTCTAGTAGAATAGCCAAAGATTACGTCGATCTGATAGCTACGCTGCCGGGAGATATACAGATGGCGATTGATAAAGCTAAAAGCGGCAAGCTAAGGATAGAGTTTAAACACGTTGCATTGGAAAGTCTTGTATCTGGTCTAGAGCGGTCATCCAGCAGATTAGCCTTTGCTATTATTATCGCCGCTCTTGTAATAAGTTCAACAATGATTATAAGCCTTGAAAAACCTATCGGTCCGTCGCTGTTTGGTATCCCTGTCATTGGTGCGCTGGGTTACATTATTGCCGCTATATCAGGATTGTGGTTAATTATAAACATCATTCGGAATAGGACGTTGGAGTAAATTTTCATTTGAGTTTTGTTTCTTCTATTGGCATCCAGAGACCGCCGGTTTGTTCTGCAATTGCTCTCTGGAATGGTTCGTCCATGCCAATCACATCTACGACAACCCTTGATCTCTTTGCCTCTTTCAGCACGTCAGAAGCAGAATAAGTTCCCTTAACGTACTCATCCGTAACGAAGATGAAATGCCTTCCTGTACTTGATCGGAACTTAACCTTAGAAAATGCCTTCATAATAGCATCAAACTGACGCTCACCTCCACTAACCTTTATATTACGAAGCACGTTCCTGATTTCTTCAACGTCATGTGTCTGTTCGGTTATTTCAATATCAGTGCCAAGCCAATCATACAGCATGTTATAATGGAACGTGACTACTCCTATAGTGTAATCAAGGTTCTCTTCCTTAAAGCTTTCGATAAGCCTGTTTAGATGACGTTTTATGGAATCTATGTCGTCCTGCATACTTTCACTTATATCTATAATAAAAGTCACATCTATTTTCTTTATCTTTGATTTTACAATGTGGTTTCCGATCTGATCAAATGCTTTGACGAAAGGCATTTCTGAGTCTTTGAAAATTTCAAGTTTTTTGCTGACTGAAAGGTCTGCTATAGAAGTATTGTGTTGCGGCATTGGTATAATTTTACCAGAATTGGCTACGTTCCTGCTTTTTACTAATTCATCGTTTCCAGATCCTCTGCCGATACTTTGCCCTTGTGAGAGTGCGCCTTCTGTTGATCCTGAAAATGAATTGACAGGAATAGGATTCGATTGGAAATTCTGAGATGAAACGTTTGGAGTTACTGATAACGCACTGATATTAGGTGTATTTTCTATTTTAGTGTTTATCCGACGACGAGGTATTTCACTGGATGCTATCTTCATAGGAGAAACATCAGCGGGCGCCTTCGTAGTCCTTTTGGCAGGAGTCCACTTTCTTTCAATCATCTCGATCTTCTTGTTAAACATGCTTGGTAGGATACTGGAATCTTTTGGAACGTTTATAAGGTCAATATGCAAACTTTTAGGAAGGTTATTTAATACACTGCTGTATAGTGCGGTGCCTCTTAAAATAAAAAACGCTACGATATGCACACTAAGGGAGATTAGAAGAGCAAACTTAGAACCCTTTGACCATTTCCGCACTTCATATCCCCCCAACTCGAGGGATGAAGGCAGAAAGATGAAGGATGAGTATAATCAGCTTTTCATCCTTCATCCCTCATCCCTCATCCTTTCACTTGGTTTTTGCCTTTGGAGCGTAACTGTATATTTCAATTTCTCTTATCGTGGCTTCATTATACGTAAAGACATCATAAAGATCAACTCGCACACGGTCTCGACCTATCTGTATGTATTCTGTCCTTTGGTTTACAATCTTATCGTATTTTCCCGGTGTACGGGTTGTAGTCATCCCGTCTTTTGCGGCTTTTATCACGACTATCTTGATCTTGTTTGTTTTAAAATTAAAACGATGGTCGAATCTTGGTACTGCAAATTTATATTTGTCGGAATATACTTTCTGTTGTCCAACTCTAGTACCTAAACCCCCAACAGTGAGCCAACTGCTAGTCTTGCTATCCCAGCAATATAGTCCATAAGATAGAACGTTTCCACTGTATATTAGTATTCGATTTATTTGCCTTTCCTCTGGCAAAGTAATTTCAAATTCACGTTTTGGTGGGAATGTAACACCTAAAGTATCTAGTTTTCCGTCGTTGATTTCAGGAAGTGATGCTTTTGCACCGTTGGATATCAGAGCGTAGTTCTCACTCCACGATTCAGTCAGCATTGAGGAGCATCCTGAAATGAATACGATTAAGACACAGAATATGAGAAATGTAAGACTCCTCAAATTAGATACCTCTTTTCGTAATTTTGAGTTAGATTTAGCAAACTAGCAGTTTGCTCTACTTCAAGTATCATAAAGGTTAACATGGTTGATTACTAGAAGCTGTTCTACGCTCTTCGTTTATTATTTGTCCATCCTTCATTTCGATTATTCTGTCGGCTTTCTGTCTTAATCTTACATCGTGAGTGACAACGGCAAAAGTGGTGTTTCGTTCTCTACACAACTTTTCTATAAGATCCATAATACTCGCTCTGTTCATACTGTCAAGATTGGCTGTGGGTTCATCAGCAAAAACTATAAGGGGATCATTAGCAAGCGATCTTGCGAATGATACTCGCTGCTGCTCTCCTCCAGAAAGCTGAGACGGCCTGTGATTAAGCCTTTCGGATAAACCAACCTGTGCCAAAAGCTCTCTTGCCTTATCTTCGGCTTCCTGGCCTTTTACACCGGCGATGTCCATAGCGATCATTACGTTCTCCAAAGCCGTAAGATATGGTATAAGATTGAAAAGTTGGAATACAAAGCCAACACTTTTCCTGCGTATTAATGACAAATCCTGCGTTTCGTAGTCAATCTCATTTCCATCAATTAATAAACGACCGGAAGTTGGTTTTAGTATACATCCAAGTAAACTGGTTAGTGTTGTCTTTCCTGAACCGCTTTCACCCATAATAATGAGCAATTCTCCCGCATTAATGGAGATGCTGACATCATTCACAGCGATGACAGTTTCACTGCCTTCACCATACTTCTTTATAAGATTAAAACTTTCTATAAGGGTTTTCATTTACCGGCCTCTGAATGCAATCATGGGATCAACTGCCACTGCTCGCTTCGCCGCTACGTAACCTCCATAAGAACATACTGCGATGGTTATGACTGCTACAAGCAGAGGTTCTCTGACTGTTATAAGAACCATAATTGGGAAATATTTTGCCATTACAATTGCCAGAAGTATACCAAAAATCACACCTAGTACCGTTGTAACCAATACTTGTTTCAATATCATCGAGACAACGTATTTGTCTGAAGCGCCTATGGCTTTAAGGACACCGATCTCACGGCTTTTTTCCGTCGTAGTCACGTAAGTAATCATAGCAACTATAAGACCAGAAGCAATCCACAATAATGCTCTCAAGGCACGAACACCCTTCATCGGCTCATCTACGTAGTTAGCTAAGATGATCTTTACGATCTGGTCCCCTGTGTGAGCATCTACACGTATAGGGCTGGAATTTTTTATATCTTCAGCTAAAATGGATTCGTTATAGCCTTCTTCAGCCTTAACTAACATAGTGTTGACGTACAAAACGTTGCTCAAAACCGTATTCTGTGCAGTTCTGAGATCCATAAACAGCAAAGGAGTATCAAAAACGAACAAGTGTTCCTTAGTCTTACCAACGACTTTTAGAGGCTTCCCTGAAAGCTCTACTGTTTGGCCTATCTCAAGGCCTGTTCGCTCATCTACAATCACTTCGGGAGGAGGAATATATTCTGGGCCTTCATACTCACTCGGTTGGAAAAGTCTGCCAGTAATTGGATAAAACGGTGATGTAGGGTCCTTTAGATCACGTTCTGACGGTCCTCCAAGTCTCCCTTGTTTATAGCCGACTACAATAGCTTTCTTCTCTTTGCCGTTAATCACAGGGCGTGCCTGAGCAAATATTAACGGTGAGAGGGGTATATCCTTATCAATACCTTTTAAGGTTTTTAATACTTCAAGGTATTCACTGTCAAGTAAGGAAAAGCCAGCAAAAGTACTGCCGGATCTCTCAGTAGAAAGCCACACAATACCAGTTCCTGCCTGTTTATCCACAGATTTAACGTAATCCTTTGCCTGCATTTTAAGCCCGGTCATCATACCACCCATTAAGATAATAAGTAGCACCAGACATGCTACACTTACGGTGGTCAGCACAACTCTGGCTTTTTTATATGCCATGTCTTTTAGAAAAACGCTTTTCATCTTATTGCCAACCTCTCGTTATTAACCTGCAAATTATGGTGTTCTCTAAATAAGATTATACTTTACCAGCCTTTGTGCGTCAAGGTGAAACTGTTTGGTATCTATAAGTTATTTACAATTAAAGTTTTTTTGGTATAATAGAATAGAAGGTGGCATTAAAAATAGAGTTTATGACAATAAATGAAGAGGTAATAACTATGCACCGAAATATCATGAACTGCATCATAGATGAGCTTCGCACAAAACAGTGCATCAGAGACATTGCACAATACTGGTCTTTTCGCAGTACGGTTCCTGGTCCGGGTTTAAAAGGTGTCAGTAACTTTGTCTGTCAGCGCCATCGTGAAAATGGGGTGCAAGCTGAAGTGATCGCTTATCCTGCTGATGATAGGACAGAATGGCTGAATGGACACAGGAATCCGCTTGAGTGGGTTCCGAGATCGGCAAAGCTAGAAGTTGTGAAACCAAAAGCAGGTATGATCTGCTGTTATGCAGAGGAATCGCTTTGCCTGATCTGTAACAGCACGTCAACACCATCTGGCGGTATAGATGCGCAAGTAGTGATCATCAACTCAGGTGCAAATGATGGGGATTACGAGGGAACTGACGTTTCAGGAAAAATAATATTCACGAATATCCCCGCAGGTAGCACTGAATCACAGGCAAGGAAACGTGGAGCTATTGGTGTAATCAGCGATTGCATTTCTCCACCGTGGCTGGTTTCATATCCGCCTGTCCGTGAGCCGGAAGATGCACCTGATTTGACTATGTGGAGCATATTCAGTGGGCGCAGTGAAGAAAAGGGATTATGGGGATTCAGCCTTTCTGCACGGCAGGGACGCAGACTCCGCAAGATCATTCAAGAGAGCAGTGAACCAGTGATTTTGCATGTTGAAGTGGATGCCGATCTGATTGAAGGAACGTCAGAGCTTGTCAATGCCTTGCTCCCCGGAACTGATCTCGCTCACGAGGAGATATGGGTGCTTGCACATTCATCAGAACCCGGTGCAAGGGATAACGCATCTGGTTGTTGCCTGTCTGTGGAAGTAGCAAGAATACTCAAAACACTCATCGAAACAGGTAAAATTCCACCATTACGCAGGAGCATAAGGTTTATGAACGCAGTTGAGGTAAGTGGATTCCTGCCGTACATTGATGCACGACGTAATGAGCTTGATAATGTTACAGCAGGACTTTGCCTTGATTCTGTCGGACAGGATTTTAGCATTTGCGGCGGTGAGTTCATCTTATTTCAATCACCAGAAACTAACGCATCCTTTATTGATGGGCTGATGGAGCATATATTTGCTTCGGTTGCGGCGGAACCTATCGGAAGGTTTTCGACTAATAACTATGCGACTTTCCCCTGGCATACAGAGCAATTCTGGGGGAACGATGCCTTTGTGTCTGACGGATTCTTTGATATACCAACCCCGCAAATATCTACGTGGCCCGACAGGTTCTATCACAGTTCAATGGATAAGCCTGACCAGATGAGCGATAGCACTCTCGGAAAAGCGGGAGCTATCGTGGGTACTTACATCTATCTTCTGGCAACTGCTGGAGCTAAAGAAGCAATGTGGTTCGCAGGACTTGCAACAAGGGATTGGAAAAGACGTATATGCCACGTTTTGACTACTGAAGCGATGAAAGATGACGTGTTTCACATTCGCTCACTAGGCAAGCATCTTGGCTATCAGGGACAAGATGCAGTAACTCAGGTGCTTAGGTTTGCGCCCAATGATACAAATCTCAATAATACGATCAAAGACATGGCTGATGATATGATGTTTTTTGCAACTCATGAGGCTGATAGGGCAGTTGAATTAGCTCAAGCTCTCTCAGAACAGGAGATGCTTCCAATACCTGAATCTCCACAAGATGATGTTGACGAATTTGGAGATAAAATACCAAAACGTCTCTGGTGGCAACATCCTCCCGATAGTGCTTTCTCAGAATCGGGACGTCAGAAATTACAGACTTTACGTGAACGGGATAACCTCAGTCGTATCTGGAATTGGATTAACAGTCACCGAACTGTTAAAGAGATATATGAAAGAGTGCAATACGGTAAGTCCATACCTTATGATCTGGTTAAAAAATATTTGGAACTGTTAGCAGATGAGGGTTTTATTCGCTTGATCTAAGCCAACATCGGAACTTTGCCCGAAAAGTATATTAATAATCAAAATACTAAAGATGTTAAAAGTTGAAGGCTAAAAGTGCAGGTTTAAACACTACATCAAATCTTAGACTTTTAACTTTTAACTAATATTCTTTGTGCTCTTCGTGCCTTTGTGTTTGGTGTTTGAATTTCAGTGGACGACAAATTTATGCTTGGCTACAATCACAATTGACAACACAGTGTCAATCTCGTATAATATAAAAGATAAATTGTAGCATTTTATGTAAATTTCTATTAACAAAGCATAGTCTTCCTGTTATTTTGCTACTTTTTCATAAAAATATTTCATAATCTTATGAAATTTAAAAAGGAAGACATGCGATGGTAGGAGAGCTATTTGTGGACGATCCTCACTTAGATACTTTAGACAGGGATAAACAAAAGTTCTTATCACAGAGTAAATGGTATCTAGCATTTGATTATTTACCGAGAAAGGAAAGTCAATGATTATTGGGTTGTAATTATTTTATTTCTTCACTATACTGAGCGCAGCTAAAGTTCTTTTACGGACATAAGCGCATTTAGTGTAATTATTGCTACTACAACTCCCCCTTCTAATGACTCTCCTTCTTCCGTATACCTTTCTTATAAAGTATCTTCTCGTTTAAGTAATGCCAGATTCCATATACTCAAGATCCTACAGATAAACAGGGTTATAAATAGTTTCTAGTCTAATGCCATTACGGTGCAATACCGTATGTGGCTAAGTATCTCGATCAGGATAAAGCTCATTATAACAGTGGAGATACCCCTATGGTTTATTTAAGCGAGTTAATAGGCAAAGTAGTTTCGGATATTGATGGAAAGCGTATCGGACACCTGAAGGACCTGGTTGCATCAATTAAGCATGATATTCCCCATCCAGTAGTCGTTGCAATTGTAGTTAAACAGCGAAATGGGAAAGACCTGATTATCTCATACTCTAACGTGGTCGTTTTGATTGCGCCTGCGGTTCCTCTAAAAACGAGTCTTCAGGAAATTGAGCCTTATCAGCCTGCTGAAAATGATCTTTTTCTTCAGGAGGATGTACTAGATAAACAGATTATTGACATCAATGGTACACGTGTAGTCAGAGTTAACGATCTGGAGCTTGCCCGTGTAAAAGGGTCTATTGTCGTAAGCAACGTGGATATAAGTGGAGTGGGAATCATACGCCGACTAGGGTTAAAAAAGATAGCCCGGCGCATTTCTTCTCGTTCGCAGAACTATACGTCATCAAACTTTATCTCGTGGAGCGACATGGAGTTACTCCAAAGAGGGCAGTCTATGCGTTTGAAAGTACCGGGTGATAAAATAGCTGATTTGCATCCGGCTGAACTAGCAGACATTATCAGCGAAATGGATCGCGCGCAAAGTGACGAATTTCTCGAAAAACTGGACGTAAAACAAATTGCTGATACCCTCGAAGAGGTAGAACCAGACTTTCAAGCCAGCCTTGTTGAAAGTATGCCCGATGAAAAAGTGGCTGATGTATTAGAGGAAATGGCGCCCGATGAAGCGGCTGATCTACTTGCTGAACTCCCGAAAGATCGAAGCGAAGATTTACTGGATTTAATGGAAGAAGAAGATGCTGAAGATGTCCGTAAACTGTTAGCATATCCAGAAGATGCCGCTGGTGGAATTATGACAACTGAGTTTGTTACCATTCCCCCTGATGTAACCGCAGAACAAGCAATTTCAATACTCCGTGAAACTGCAGAAGAAGATGAAACTATATTTTACGTTTACGTAATTGATTCTGAAAACCATCTGATTGGTGTCTTTTCGCTGAGTGATCTGATCCTGGCAAAGCCCGAAACTCTGGTGACAGATTTTATGAACGATCGTGTTGTCAGTGTTGATTTGATGGATAGCCAGGACAACATCGCCCAGATAATCTCTAAGTATAACCTGCTGGCAGTTCCTGTTGTGGACGATCAACAAAAATTGCATGGAATTGTCACCCTAGATGATGCACTGGATAAAATCATACCAACCGCATGGAAGAAGCGTTTGCCACGTTTTTATCATTAGTTTTTTACTTGAGGGAGTTGATATGAAAGATGATACTTTAGAAATTAATAACAAAGGGTTGTTTTCCAGATTAAAGAAAAATATACTTATCTTTGCCTCTGTTTTTGGTCCAGCAACGATAACAGCAATGTCTGATAATGATGCTTCTGGCGTTGCTACGTATTCTGTCGCTGGAACAAGACTGGGATATCCAATCCTATTTACTCTGGCTTTAGCCGCTATTCTTCTGGCTATTACTCAGGAAATGGGGATGCGGCTAACTCTGATAACGAGAAAAAGTTTAGCTGACTCTATCAGAGAGATATATGGTGTCAAGGCTTCTCTTTTTATCTTTGCTAGCCTGTTTATTTCAAACATGGGAACGATAATAGCGGAATTTAGTGCTATTAAAACAACTAGCACGATGTTCCATCTTCCCGCTATTCCTTCGATTATCTTTATAGTCGTAGCTACTTTCTTTTTTGTTACAAAAGGTAATTACAAGCTTACGCAAAGTATAATGCTGATAGCGTGTCTTATCTATTTAACCTACATTTTTTCAGCATTTAAGGCAAAACCTGATTGGAGTTTAGCTTTAAGTAACATTGTATATCCTCATGGAGTTAATTTCACAAAAGATTATCTAAGGGAATATCTTGTTATTGGCATAAGTGTTCTTGGTACTACTATAACACCGTGGGGACAATTCTTTGTAAGCAGTTTCGCTTCTGATAAGAAAATCGAACTCAGTAATGTTAAATTCTCTCAATTTGAAACGTATTGGGGAGCGTTTTTAACCAGCTTTTTTGCATTTTTTATGATTGTTGCCACAACCGCAACGCTTTTCGTTCACAACATCACTCTCACGTCAGGAGAACAAGCCGCTCTAGCGATTGAACCTTTTGCTGGAAAATTAGCAGGAACCTTTTTCGCCGTCGGTATTCTGAATGCGGGATTTATGGGAATTGTGGTTGTATCCTTGTGTACTTCTTATGCATTGTCTGAATTTTTTGGTATATCCGGAAGCCTTAATACATCGTATAAACAAAGCAAAATCTTTTATACTGTATTTTTACTACAACTGGTGTTTGCCGCCATAGTAGCCATGATACCCGGGGTATCATTATTTCAGATTGCTATTATTACCCAGTCATTAAATGCCATGTCGCTTCCGTTAGTTTTTTACTACCTGATAAAATTAACAAACAGCAAAAAAATTATGGGAAAATATGCAAATAACCCCTTCCAGAAATATTTTGCTACTATCTGTACTATCATCATTGTTATCGCATCTGTGTTCGCTGTTGTATCAACAATACACGGCGCTTTAACGTGAAAACGTAATATGCGTGACATATAGGAAAGTGAAATGAAGGATAATACTTTAGCAAGCGATAACAAAAGGATATTTTCGAAGTTAAAGAGGAGCTTCTTAATTTTTGCTTCAGTTTTTGGTCCAGCAACGATAACAGCGATGTCTGATAACGATGCTTCTGGTGTTGCTACCTATTCTGTCGCTGGTGCAAGATTGGGTTATCCAATCCTATTTCCTTTACTTTTAATTACCATTCTTTTAGGTATTACTCAAGAAATGGGAATGAGACTAACTCTAATAACAAGGAAAGGACTGGCTGATTCAATCAGGGAAATATATGGCGTTAAGGCTTCTCTTTTTATCTTTACCAGTTTGTTTATTGCGAACATAGGAACGATAATTGCGGAATTCAGTGCTATTAAAACGACCAGCACAATGTTCCATCTTCCCGCTATTCCTTCGATTGTCTTTATGGTTGTGGTTATCTTCTTTTTTGTTACGAAGGGTAATTACAAAATTACTCAAAGCATTATGCTGGTAGCAGGTCTTATTTATTTAACCTATATATTCTCAGCATTCAAGGCAAAACCGGATTGGGGTACTGCCTTAGGTAATCTTGCATATCCTCACGGAGTAGCTTTCACAAAAGATTATTTAAAAAATTACCTTGTTATTGGCATAAGTGTTCTGGGCACTACTATTACACCATGGGGGCAATTCTTTGTGAGCAGTTTTGCTTCTGATAAAAAGATTGATGCAGAGAAAGTCAAATTTTCTCAATTTGAGACATATTGGGGAGCGTTCTTAACTGATTTCTTTTCATTTTTTATGATCGTTGCCACAACTGCGACGCTTTTCGTTCACAATATCCCACTTACATCAGGAGAACAAGCCGCTTTAGCAATTGAACCTTTTGCTGGAGAACTAGCAGGCGTTTTCTTTGCCATAGGAATTCTGAATGCGGGATTTATGGGCATTGTAGTCGTATCGTTATGTACTTCGTATGCATTGTCTGAGTTTTTTGGCATATCCGGAAGTCTTAACACATCGTACAAACAAAGTAAGGCTTTCTATATTGTATTTCTCGTACAATTAGTCGTTTCTGCCATAATAGCCATGATTCCTAGCGTATCGTTATTCCATATTGCAATTGTTACTCAGGCATTAAATGCCATGTCGCTTCCGTTAGTTTTCTATTACCTGATAAAACTAACAAATAGCAAGAAGCTTATGGGAAAATATGCAAATAACCCCTTCCAGAAATATTTTGCTACTATCTGTACTATCATCATTGTTATCGTATCTGTGTTTGCTGTTGTAACGACAATACATGGTGCTTTAACGTAAAAATTACGATTTCTTTGCAATAATACTCAGCCAGTTTCCGAACCTATTACCGAATGTGAATCTTTGTATCTTGCCAGTGATGAAAGGAAGGCGGTTGGCTGTGTAAACTGCTTTTACCACCTGAAAATGGTGTGACTCAAGAAGTGAAGTTATGATTCGCTTTGAGAAGGCATGTATGTGCGTCTCATCGTGTTTATGGGCTTCGTCAGCTTTGCTTTTTCTGTGGATAAACCTTTGATACCTGCTGGAAAGAGAATCATAAACAGGGATGATCAAATACAACGTGCCATTTTCTTTAAGGGCTTCTTGAATATTGTTTAAAGCTTTCGTCGTATCTGGTAAGTGTTCCAGCACATCACACATAAGAACAACGTCAAATTTACACCGAAAATTCATATCTAATACGTTGTATTGTGCAACTTTTAACCCTTTGCTTTTTGCACGCATCAGTAAAGGGTAACTCAGGTCTACGCCAAACAGATCGCTGAAACCCAGATCACGTAATATTCCCAACCAGAACCCATCTCCACAACCGGCGTCTAAAACTGAAGAGTTTACGTCAACGTTTTTGAAGAATTCTATAAATTTAGCTGTCGTCAGCTTGTGTTCTGGAAACAGCAACCTGTTTCGTGATGGTGAGCGTTTTCCGCCGTATTCATCCCAGTCTGGTTTAAGATTCTGATTGTTATTTATCTCTTTCATTTTAACTTGCCTTATTTGTAACACATTTATTATTTAAAAGTTTATTCTCCTTATGTATCAGCTTCGTTCCTTGCACCAAAGCCCACGAGACAATCTCATTGTTATTTTCACGGATAACTACTTTTTCGCCATCAGAAACGACACTATTAACCTCAAAGGTTGAACCATAAGGGTTGAAGTATATCCTGTCAATTCCGCTGCCGGAGATTATCTCTACACCGGTCACACCATTCACCGAGATAGGCTTAACTGTCTTGTTATAATGTTCATCAGACCGCATCACTGATAACACTACGAGGAACTTGACGTCTCTGTCGTATAACGTCCCTTTGGCTCTGGAATCCCATTGAGGATAGGGTGAACGGCTAGGTGAAACGTTCCAGAGATGGTACCATTGAGGACGCAAACTGAAGCAGGATATTTCTTTTTTCGCAGGGATGCGTGACGGAAACTTATAACGGTAAATAATCGGAAAAACTGGATGTATAATCAGTTTTCCCTTTTCACCTTTGATTTCAACTGTACCGTCGTTGTCAATCATCGGCAGTTCGCTGTGCAAAAGCCACTGGAAATGCCGTTGAGTACGGGCTTCTAATGCACGAAGGTCGTCGTAGATGACAAAGCAGTCGGGTTTCAGGTAGAAAACGTTCCTGAAAAACCTTTCAAGGTAATCTCCATAAGCTGTCGTTGCATCCCCTTTAACTATAGCAATATGATCATTTGATACAAAATCAGAAAGACAACAGTAAGCATCCCCGCCTTCTTCAAGATCGAAACTCATTCTATAACGCGGAGGTTGCCTTTGATCAGAACCTTCAACAACGATTGTATTATGCCAGGATGTAGAGACTTCGGGATCAATGCTGGTGTAATAATGTATGGAATACTGACCCGGGCCCGGATCAATAGCAAAACGCTCTCCGTAAGCATCAATGAAAAAGCTGTTTAAGTCAAGATGGGCATGAGACCATGCGTTTGAACCGCCTTTCAGAATAAAAAACGCTGCATCATCATCCCAGCCAGATCGAAAACTCGCTACGTGAACGCTTTTAAACAATCTGCACGTGTCAAGACTATCTGGTGATTCGGGAACAACGGAAGGATCATAATAGATTAAGTCCCATATAGATGGAGAAGAACGCTCGAATATACGATCCCCAAACCACTGGGCTAGCCCATGTTTTAACGCACGGGCTATGGCGTAGAAAAAGTGACTGCTTCCCATTCCTGAATATCCCGTGTCCGAAAAATTAATCAAGCCAGATTTATCTGGACGTGACATATATAACGGAAATTCAACGCATCGTTCCCAGAATCTATGGTTATATAGATCAGCCTTGTCAGTATTCCTCATAGCATCAACTAATTCCTGAACTGATCTGTAACAGCCTCCCCAATAACCCGGTCCTTCAATTCCTGCGCCTTCCTCTCCAGCTATGTCTAACATTTTTGTCATATTTTCTAGCGCAGTGTCAACCCATTTCTTTGCTTCTTCATCATTTTCCATCATCACAAGCCCGGATAAACCGAGTCCTGAAAGCAGATGACTGCACCAGTTTGAATTAGGCGCATCTCCCCACCATGCCCCTTTTAGTGTTTCCTGATAGATAACACCTCCCCCGTGTTCTCGTAATTCAGAGAATATGCTTTGCTTGTCCTTCGGTTCCAAAAGCGGATAAAGGAAGCTATATGTATACGCAAGGGATTTACATGCACTGGCAGTACCCAGATCAGCTTGTAATTCAGGATAGAATTCTTTGTGACCATTAAGTGGTATATATTCGGGCAGTGCTTCTCTGAGTAAGCAGATAGCCTTTCGTCCTAGTATATCATCTCCTGTGATAGAGTATGCGAAGGATATAGATTCTAAAGACGGACGCTCTGAATTCCTCATGCTGTCTACGAAATGCTCCCACCATGCAGAAAAGCGTGGTAGTTTTGTTTTATCAATTATCGCTTCACGATTCGACCAAACACCGCAGAAATCAATGCTTTTCATGCGATCCCCTTTCATTCTGTGAATTATACAAATTTGTATCAGGTATGCCAAACAAGAGAATTTTATCAATTCTTATTGTTTGCGTCAATCGCTTTCCATTATCTACGCTCTAAATTGAATTGATATTGAAAAGGTGATAAAAATTTGTTAGCATACTATCACCAATTCATAAGCTGATAAAATATGCTTTATTTTATATTGGTTTTCTCGCTAAGTTTGTTATGTTTATTTTAGGACACGCATCAGCGTGTCCCTACATCAAAAATAGCGTAGCGGTACGCTGATGCGTGCCATTTAATAAAGTATTTAGCGAGAAAACCATTTAGTAACCTTATAATAAGAAAGGAACTATTATGTTAGATAGAAACTCTATACTTACACCGGGATTCCATTCCATCAGTCTTGAGGATGTGAAAGCAAGGCACGGAGAACCTCCCTGGAGCGATTTTGTTGTCTTCACTGATGAGATGCAAGGTATTCTAATCTGCCAGTCACCGGGTCATCCTAATGACAAGCATTATCATAACCACGATGAATGGTGGCTAGTTATGGAGGGTGAGATTCATTGGGAGATTGAGGGACAATATGAACCAGTCAAAGCCAAAACAGGCGATTTCGTATTTGTACCCAAACTCCACTTCCATCATATCCATGTCAAAGGAGAAAAACCAGCTATCCGTTTAGCCATCAGTGTTGCAGGTGAGGAGCATTTGCATGATAAATGAAGGGAGTTAGCATACTACTGGTCAACGAGATAAAATTTACGTTCTTTGCCACAGGCTCGGACGTCAATTAGCGAAACTATTTATTGGAAAAATAACTCCAGTCGGAGGGTAGTTATGATCAAATCATTAATCATCGGAATAATTGTTGCTTTATACTACGTAGGGGAGGGAATTGCTGTGGAACCAGTGATGAAAGTATTAAATACGTCAGAAGCATATACCGAGAATCTTCTTTATAACGGTGATCTTGAAAGCGTGGACGGGAGTATAATCCGTGAATGGTCACAATACAGAAATGGCTATGAAACCATACAGCAGATGGGTCGTAATGGTTCTGTGGCAGTGCAATGCAAGAATGAGAAAGCATCCGAAGGAAGCGGGATAAACCAAACAGTGGAGTTGAATCGAAATAAGTCTGTTCCACTGGTTGTGCGTGGCTGGAGTAAGGCTCAAAACGTAAGCGGAAGCAAAGATTCTGGTTACTCCATATACGTGGATATTGTCTATCAGGATGGGACGCCGCTCTGGGGACAGACAGGTAATTTCAATACAGGTACGCATGATTGGGAAATGCAGGAGTTCCTTATTATACCAGAAAAGCCTGTAAAAAACCTCACAATATACGGCATATTTCGAGGACATACGGGAACGGTGTTATTTGATGATTTTCAGTTATATGAGCTAAATACTGGTAAAGTCTCTATGCTGGATGGCGTTCCTGTTGAGGTTCAGGAAATTCCCTTTAAGGAAACTGGTGAAGTGTATAGTATGTCAACAAATGACGGTTTAAGCGTTGAGTATAACTGGCATCAGGGGAATATCGCTTCTTTTAAGTTGGATGACAGGGAATTGTGCCAGCATTTTTCAGGATTTTTGGTGCGTGACGTTGCAATAAATTCAGGATTCTATGCTTTTAAAGATGGTGTCTGTGACGAATTGGGATTAAGTCTGGAAGTGAAACCCGTTCAGAAGGATAACTGCCTATACGTAGAAGGCACTATAAAGGACGTGACAGGTAATGATCGTGCAATAACGCTCATTTTTGCACTGCCAGTGGATGCTATCGGCTGGAAATGGCATGATGATGTCCGTCAATCAAGAATTATCGAGGAAGGTACGGAATATATAAACTGTGTAAATATCCACACAGGCTTTAATGGTATGATGTCACTCTATCCCTTTGGCAATATCAGCGACGAACGAGATGGATTGGCAATAGCTTTAGACATGGATATGCCAGCCCAGTATCGCATTGCATATAACTCATCAACAAAGCAGTTTTTCATAGCCTACGATTTTGGACTTTGCAAAGAGACTGATAACTTTCCATCTTCAGCACCTTTTAAGTTCGTTATTTATAGAACTGACCCGCAGTGGGGTTTTCGATCAGCCGCTAAAAAGCTGTATGAGATATTCCCTGAACAATTCCTCTGCCGATCTAAAGATCAGGGGATATGGATGCCATTTACTGACGTCAGCACGGTACAGGGATGGGAAGACTTTGGGTTCAAGTATCACGAAGGTATTAACAACGTGCCATTTGATGATACAGCCAATGTATTGAGTTTTCGCTATACTGAGCCATCTACGTGGTGGATGCGCATGGAGCCAAACATAGATCGCACAGATGAAAATATAATAAAGCAATTAAATGAATACGCAAAATCCAATGAGCCAAATAGGAAGCGTTCAGCGGAAGCAACTGTCGTGTCTGGTTCTTATGATGAGCAAGGGAGGTATCAGTATCAAGTCCTCAATACTCCCTGGAGTAACGGAGCCGTATTCAGTTCCAATCCCAACCCCTACATTCCGGGTAATTCAGAGGCAAAGATGGCATGGAATGAGGAAATTAAACAGAATCTATACGGACCAAATGCTAAGGGTATTCAGGACGGTGAGTATCTTGATTCGCTGGAGGGGTACGTAACCGCTAATGAGAATTTTCGCAGGGAGCATTTTCATTATGTTACCGTTCCGCTTACGTTTTCAACCTCATCCAAAAAACCAGTGATCCATAAGGCATCATCTGTTTATGAGTTCTCTAAATGGCTGGCAGACGATATTCATAAGATAGGTAAGCTGATGTTTGCAAACTCGGTTCCTCATAACTTCGCTTTCCTATGCCCACTCTTCGACGTTATGGGTACTGAAATGGATTGGGTCGGGAGTGATGGAAGCTGGAGACCTGCATCCGACAACTGGATGAATTTTAAGCGTGCTATGTGCTATCAAAAGCCCTATCTCTTTTTGATGAATACTAACTATGAACGATTTACACCTGATCTGGTGGAAAAATACTTCCAGCGAAGCCTTTTCTATGGAATGTTGCCAAGTATGTTCAGTCACAACGCCTCAGATGATCCATATTGGCGCGCACCGAATCTCTATAACCGTGACCGCAATTTATTCAAAAGATACATACCCATGATCAAAAAGATAGCAGAAGCAGGCTGGGAACCCGTAACTTATGCAGTCATTGATAAAGATGCTGTCTATATAGAGAGATTTGGACCTGACGGAGATGGGAACGTATATTTCACGCTTTTAAATGATTCATCTGAAACACTGGAAACGAATGTTATTATCATGAGCAGTGAATTGAAACTCGCTAATACAGAGAATGTTGAGGATCTAATATCAGGGGAGAGTATAAAGTTAGTCAGCAATGGTAATATAATACTGACGGTGAAAATGGCACCGGAGCAAGTGCGGTTATTTAGGATTCGTGATTAAATAACTTTCCTATTTTGAGATATTTAGATATATGACTTATATAATCAAATCCCCCTTTCCCCCCTTTAGCTAAAGGGGGGAATTAGCCTAAACTCCCCTCTTGAGAGGGGTTAGGGGGTGTGTTTCCTAAATAATTCACATTCCATAGGAACACTCGCTTTTGGGTCAGGAGGTAATATCGAATGGAATATAAGGTTGTATTTTCACCAGAAATGGATGTAAACCCGAAGAATTTCGCTGAAATCTGGAATAATACGCCAGAATGTAGGGAGATCGCTAAAGCAGAAGCGTCAAAGGTTCAGGGTACACAGTTCGATATGGGAGTCACTGCTGTGATCCTGAGTATCGTAACAAGTGCTGTGGGAACCGCACTTTACGAGCTGATCAAAAAATCGTTTAAGGATAAACACAGGGATATAGAATTCGTACAAATAGATCAGCCTGACGGCACTCGCATAATTGTCGTCAAAACAAAAGATGGATAGACTATGACGCTTATATCTATACGTGAAATCGAGGAAGATGCTGATGGCAATAACGCTGAGGTTTGCCTTGATCATGGTCAGAGGGTTAAGATAAAAGTTACCGATCCGTTTACTGAGGAACAAGAGCAACTTTTAGGCTGGTACTTTGAGAAGTATATTCAATTCCCATTTACAGATCGGGTTGACGCTCAACGGGCTTCGGAGAGCATAAAAGAATACGGTGAAAAGCTGTTTAATCAGGTTTTTGATGATTTTGATATTCGCATGCGATATAAACAAGCGATTGAATCAGGCGCTGAGAACCTAGCCATTGAGATCGCCGGTTCTCCAGACTTCCACAAACTACACTGGGAGGCGATAAAAGACCCATCTCTGCCTAAACCGCTTGTCCTGACGGTGCCGATTGTCCGCCGAAACCTTGAGATGCAAGTTATAAGGGCAAACCCTCGTGAGTCACCGACAATCAACCTGCTGATCGTAACAGCAAGACCCGGTGGTGCTAAAGACGTTGGTTACCGCACTATATCACGCCCTCTTGTTAATGAAATTCGTCAGGCTGGATTAAGGGTTAAGGTTGACATCCTTCGCCCCGGTACTTACAAGGAACTCGTGAATCACCTTTCAGAAATAAAGGATAATCATGGCACAGGCTATTATCACGTGATCCACTTTGACGTGCATGGTGCGCTTTTACCTTATGAAGATTTGGATATTGGGTTTAAGACTAATAAATTTACGTATCAGCCACGCTTTGGTCGGGGTGACATAAAGGAATACGAAGGGCTTAAAGCCTTCCTTTTCCTCGAAGGTGAAGAAGAAAATCAATCCGACCCTCTGGAAGCGGGTGAATTGGCGAACCTTTTGCTTGAGCATCAGATACCCCTCACCATACTAAATGCCTGTCAATCAGGGAAACAGGTCGGAACAGAGGAAACCAGCCTCGGAAGCCGGTTGATGAAGGCGGGTGTGCAGATGGTTCTTGCTATGGGCTACTCTGTCACCGTCAGCGCCGCTCAACTGATGATGCGAACTCTTTACAGGGAGATTTTCGAGGGGCGTGACCTTCCGTCAGCTATACGTCGTGCAAGGTTGGATCTGTTTAACCAGAAGGAACGGCGGGTTTATTTCAATCAGGTCGTTGATCTGGAGGATTGGATATTGCCGGTCGTCTATGAGAATCAGCAGTTAAGCCTTAAACCACGTGAATTCACGCCTCAAGAGAACAAGGATTACTACGAGAAGCAGACACGAAATTATGAACCGCCAAAGACAACTTACGGCTTCGTAGGGCGTGACCTTGACGTTCTGGAGATCGAAAAACGCCTGCTATTAAAACGCAACGTACTGCTGATAAAAGGCATGGCAGGATCAGGCAAGACCTCACTCCTTCATCATCTTGGCTCGTGGTGGCAGACGACAGGATTCGTAGATCAGGTCTTTTATTTTGGCTATGACGATAAGGCACATACGCTTCAGCAGATCATGATGGTTATCGCCCAAAGACTTATGACTGATGTTGAATATGTAGGCGGGTTTCAACCGCTAAGCCCTGACGCTCAAAGAATAAAGCTGGCGGAGATTTTAAGGGCGAATCGGTACCTGCTGATACTGGATAATCTCGAATCCATCACCGCCACAAACCTCGCTATCCCGAATACGCTGACGAGGGATGAGCAAGAGAAGTTACACACCTTTCTTACTGATCTGTCCGATGGTAAAACGCTCGTTTTGCTAGGTTCTCGTGGCGGTGAAGAATGGCTTTCTAGTGGAACTTTTGAAAAAAATGTCTATGACCTGCCGGGACTCGACCCGGAGGCAACATCAACACTTGCGGATTTGATACTTGAGCGATATGGTGTGACAAAATACAGGCAGGACGAGGATTTAGACAGATTGCTGAAACTGCTTGACGGTTATCCTCTGCCGATGGAGGTTGTACTTGCGAACCTTTCACACCAGACGCCGGCTGAGATATTGACTGCACTTGAGAAAGGCGACGAGGGGATTGACATGCGCAGCGAAAAGAAGACAGAGAGCATCCTGAAATGTATAGACTATTCCTTCGGCAATATCTCTCCCGAAGCTCAGGATCTGCTTGCCTGCCTTGCGCCATTTACGTCAGTCATTAACATTAATTGGTTCCCTGCATATATAGAAAAATTACGTGGACAAGCCATTTTATCTGATCTGCCCTTTGATCGCTGGCAGAACGTCTTACAGGAGGCGGTCAACTGGGGATTGCTCACCCCGCATCATGAAGTTCCGATCTTTATGAGCCTTCAGCCGATATTTCCGTATTTCCTGCGAAGTCGGTTGAACTCAACGGAACAGGCTGAAAAAAAGATGGCGATCGAGACAGCATTCCGACAGCATTATGATAATATTGGATTGGCGATAACGCAGTTGCTTGATTCCAAAAAGGCAAACCAGAGGCAACTCGGGCAGGTGTTAGCCAGATTTGAATATGAGAACCTTTTTACAGCCCTGAACCTTGCAATATCTGCAAGGGTTTCGATTATTAGGTTGTATGGGGCATTATCATATTACATTGACACGATACAAGACCATCGCCGGGGACTGGAACTTGGTGAGGTAGTTTTGGCAAGCATAGAAAGCTACCCGGACGAGATCCTAAAAGGACAGCTTAGTTTTGATTTTGTTGCGACTATTGATAGTATCGCTATGCGTCAATTAAGTCTTAAAAGATATGATTCTGCTAAAGCATCCTATGAGAAGGCTATTGATATACTATCTCAGCAGAAGGGAGTAGATATAAAACATAAGGAGACTGACAAAGCTGGAATGCTTGAAAATTTGGGTCGAACAGAATATGAACAAAGGCATTATAAACAGGCTGAGGAATATTATAAAAAGGCTTTAGATATATATATCGAATTCAATGAGCTTTATTTGCAAGCTAATATTTATCATTATTTAGGCATGGTAGCACAGAAGCAGTATCAGTATAAACAAGCTGAGGAGTATTATAAGAACGCTCTGGAAATCCATGTCAAATTTAACGATCGTATTGGACAGGCGAAAACCTACAATCAGTTGGGTACGGTAGCACAGGAACAGAAGCAGTATAAACAGGCGGAGAAGTATTATAGAAAGGCTCTGGAAATAGATATCGAATTCAAAGATCGTTTTGAACAGGCGGGGATCTACCACAATCTGGGTGCGATAATGCAAGATCAGAGACAGTATAAGCAAGCTGAGAAGTATTATAAGGACGCTCTGAAAATCAAAATTGAAATCAACGCTCGTTTTGAGCAGACATTAACCTATCAAAATTTGGGTGTAATAGCAAAAGAGCAGAATCAATATGAACAGGCAAGGGAATATTATATGCAGGCGTTGAGGATATTTGTTGAGTATAAGGACGAATATCGCACTACTGAGATTCTATGGAATTTAGCCAGATTATGGCAAGCCAGCAATGACGATTCCATTCCCAATCTTGTCGCTTCTGCTATGGACGTATCCTCTGATGAAGCAAAGGCTTTGCTCTCTAACGCTCTGAAACCTGCCGAACAGAAAGACGAGGATTAATCGAGCGGTGCCTATAATTCAGTATTTACACGGATTCGGTAATCTCGAATGACAAAAGTAGCGTGGGCAATGCCCACTCTACAATAAAATTTGGCTCTTTGGTGATTTACGGGGGAATGAATCTTGCGTAGGATGGATTCCAGCTTTCGCTGGAATGACAACAAAACATTACCTGAATATTTATTTGACATTCATTATTAAGAGGAGAATCAAATGCCGGCAATTATATCATGGGATGATGCGGAACAGAGAGGACAACTGGATGATCCAAGAGGATACTCAAAAGCGTACGTAAGTGCAGAGCATGTTAGTATGCACGTTTCGGTAATCAAACCCCGAATGTGCGCTCACGACCCGCATCAGCACGACGGTGAGGAGATATACTTCATTCTGGAAGGTGAAGCAGAGGTTACCATCGAAGATGAGGCTTTCATAGTCAAGGCTAACACAGCAATTTTCGTCAATGGTCCAAAAATGCACGGAATAAGGAATTCTGGCGATGGGGTACTTAAATACATGGTCATCATAGCAAAATGAGTATTTTCGGAATAGCATTAAGGTGATGTATGTTTAATTAAGGGGTGTGCATAATTGCAAAGAAAGACAAACACATAGGTTTGTCCCTACATACGTTTGGAATCTGGATTGTAGGGGAGAACCTATGTGTTCTCCCTGTTTCATGATAATTATGCACACTACTTAATCTGGTATATGTTAAATCCCATATAATGAATTTGTTAAATGTTGAATTATGATAGAATCGAAATAACTCAATAAAGACAACGTAATTCTAGCATTTTTGTTAAATGTTTGATTAGTGTCTTGTTAAATATTACATTAGAAAATAGATGAGGAAAATAAAAGAAGATAACGAAGCTGCCAAAGCATGGTATCGGGCATCTTTGATGATTGCCGTTGTTGCAGGTATATTCTCACTCCTTGCTTTTGCTCTGATGGTGTCGAACTTTATACAATTAAAGTCTTCAGATCCTCTGAATTCCATCGAATTGACTGAATTAAAAACCCAGTTGTCACACCAACCAGCCGATATGTCTCTTAAAGATCAGATTCGTGTTCTTGATCTACAACTAAGGGAATCCTACTTCCGTCATCGTGAGTTCTCTAAACTTGGTAGTTACCTGTTAGTCGGAAGTATCGCCATTTTTCTGATAGGGATCAAGTTTGCCGAATTTTATAAAAGGAAACTGCCTATGCCTCAACCGCTTCCTCATCAGGAAATTAGTGAATTACGTAATTCTAAAATATCCCGATGGATGGTGGGAATACTTGGGTTACTATTCACCGTTGCTATATTGGCTTTGATAATGGATTCAAAACAAGGCTCATCAGAGGATTTTCTTATCAATGCCGAACAGATTATAGCAGAGGCAAAACTCAAAGCACAGGAATTAAAGGAAGCAGAAAGCCAGCAACAACCAACAGAAAACGCTGTTTTGCAAGCGCAGGCGGCAGTTCAGGCGACAAATGCTCTTGATACCCAAGCTGCAAGTTCCACTACCCAGATTGCGACCTACCCGTCTCTTGATGAAATTAAAAAAAACTGGCCACGCTTCCGTGGTCCTGAAGGACTTGGCATATCCTATTACAGCAATATTCCGTCATCCTGGAATGGTAAGACAGGTGAAAATATACTATGGAAAACACCGATCCCGCTTCCGGGAGAGAACTCACCGATTGTCTGGGGTAAGCGCATTTTTTTAACAGGTGCTAATGATAAAAAGCGTGAAGTATATTGCTTTGACACAGACACAGGAAAATTACTGTGGCAGAAGCCTGTTGAGAACGTCCCCGGTAGTAGTCCGCAACCGCCGAAAGTCACAGAAGATTCAGGCTATGCCGCACCGACAGCTACTACTGATGGCCAGCGGGTATACGCCATATTTGCCAACGGTGATCTCGTTTCCTTTGATTTTAATGGCAATCTTGCCTGGGCGAAGAATCTTGGCACTCCAAAGAGCATGTACGGATATGCGTCATCATTGCTCATGTATAAAAATCTGCTCATAGTCTTATATGATCAGGGTTCCGCTGATGATAACCTTTCAAAAATCATAGCCTTTGACTCAACATCAGGCTCGGTAGTATGGGAAACAAAGAGACCTGTTCCGAACTCATGGGCTACGCCGATAATTATTAACACAGGAAAACGTGATGAGATAATCACTGATGCCAATCCGTGGGTAATTGCTTATGATCCCTCCACTGGATCGGAGTTTTGGAGAGCTAAATGCCTTAGTGGAGACGTCGCTCCGTCGCCTGTTTATGGTAATGGGCTTGTGTTTGCAGTGAATGCTTACGCAAAACTTGCGGCTATACGTCCTGATGGTCAGGGTGACGTTACTCAAACTAACGTTGCGTGGACAGGAGATAGTGGCTTGCCTGATATATGCAGTCCTCTTACTAATGGAGATTTGCTTTTCTTATTACAGACTTATGGACTGATGACTTGCTATAATGCCAAAACTGGACAGATCGTATGGGAGAATGACTTTGCAGAGACGTTCCGTGCATCACCAAGCCTAGTTGGTGATAAGGTTTACTTACTGACCGCCGATGGTTTAATGATAATCATAAACGCAGACAGGGAATTTAAAGAGATCGGTAGATATGAACTTGGAGCAAAGGCAAATTGTTCACCAGCATTTCTTGATGGGCGCATTTATATTCGTGGTAAGGAGAATTTATATTGCATAGCGAATCGTTGATTGAGGAAATCATTACATCTGAGCTTTCGGAAAATGATATATCATTCATTGATAGGATCGTCGAGGAGATTGGTAAAGGTACTGAATCGGTTATCCCCATACTTCAAGCGATACAGGATCATTATCGCTATCTCCCTGAAAACGTCTTGAAACGTGTATGTGAGATAACGGAGATTACACCGTCACAAATTACAGGTGTTTCAACATTTTATTCGCAATTCCGACACCATCCTGTAGGACAGCACATAATCAGTGTATGTCACGGAACCGCCTGCCACGTAAAAGGCTCTGTATTGATACAGGACGCATTATGTCGGCATCTTGGCATTTCAGACGATGAGGATACTGATGCCGATGGATTATTTACCATAGAAAAAGTCGCATGTCTTGGATGCTGCACACTTGCGCCTGTGATGCAGATTGACGGCATTACTTATGGACATCTGACATCGGATATTGTCCCAAAGGTATTAGATGATTTTTTAAGTTCTGAACATTCACTATCAAGCCGACATTCTGAACTTGAGGATGGATTCTTAATATCAGGGACGGAAAGCATTGAAGGCGGTGAGATACGTCTTGGATTGGGGTCTTGCTGTATAGCCAAAGGTAGCAATCAGGTGCGTGATGCCCTGTTAAAAACTGTCCACAGGCTTGGTATACGTGCAAAGGTAAAACGTGTCGGATGTGTTGGAATGTGCCATCAAACCCCATTAGTCGAAGTAGTTATGCCAAACAAACGATCTTTCCTTTATGCAAGGGTGCTTCCTGAAGACGTTGAGACGATAATCCTGCGCCATTTCAAACCCAGAGGGATCCTGCGTAAAATCACCAAAACAACGTCAATGCTTATTGATAATATACTTACCGATGAAACATGGAAACCAGTCACTAGATATTCAATCTCGGTTCGTGACCCTCAAGTCAGCGCATTTCTTGACAAACAGAAACACATTGCAACTGAATATTCCGGATATATCAATCCTACCGATCTAGACGAATACCTTGAGAATGATGGCTTTAAAGCATTGAGTAAGTGCCTCAATGAACTCACTCCTGAACAGGTAATTGAAGAGATTAAAAAGAGTGGATTACGTGGACGGGGTGGAGCAGGCTTCCCGACCGGGATAAAATGGTCGCTTGTGAGAAATGCTGGAAATGGAAAGAAATACATTATTTGCAATGGTGATGAGGGGGACCCAGGCGCATTCATGGATCGTATGCTTCTGGAATCCTACCCCTATCGCATCATCGAAGGCATTGCCATCGCCGCTTATGCAGTTGGGGCGGACGAAGGTTATTTTTATATCCGTGCAGAATATCCTCTTGCCGTTCAGCGCATTAATGAAGCTTTGGTGCAGTGTGAGGAACGTGGTTTTCTAGGTGAAAACGTATTCGGAAGCGATTTTAAGTTACATCTAAAAATAATGGAAGGTGCGGGTGCGTTTATCTGTGGAGAGGAGACAGCCATGCTTGAGTCTATTGAGGGACAGCGTGGTATGCCAAGGATCCGTCCTCCCTATCCCGCCGAAAGTGGGCTTTGGGGAAAACCAACGCTCATTAACAACGTTGAAACATATTCTCTAGTTTCATGGATTATACGGAACGGTGCTGATACATTCTCTGCTCTTGGCACGAAGGACAGCAAGGGGACAAAGGTCTTTGCTCTGGCTGGAAAAGTCGCTCGTGGCGGGCTTATAGAGGTACCGATGGGTATATCCATCAGGGAGATTGTTGAGGACATCGGCGGGGGAGTTGCTAACAACAAGCGTTTCAAAGCAGTGCAAATCGGTGGACCTTCAGGAGGATGTATACCCGCAGAATTATCATATACCCCTGTTGATTACGAGGCACTTACTGCGCTAGGGGCGATCATGGGATCCGGTGGGTTAGTGGTTCTTGATGATTCGGACTGCATGGTTGAGATAGCGAGATACTTCTTGCAATTTACTCAGGATCAATCCTGTGGAAAATGTACGTTCTGTCGTGTCGGCACAAAGCGTATGCTGGAAATTTTACAGCGCCTATGTGATGGTCAGGGTAAAGAAGACGATCTTGAGGAACTGGAATACTTAGCCAACATGGTCAAGAAGGGAAGCCTTTGCGGACTTGGCAAAACAGCACCCAACCCGGTTCTTACAACGTTAAAATATTTCAAAGCTGAATACGAAGCTCACATACAAAAACGCTGTCCTGCTGGCAAGTGCAGGTCTCTTATCAAATATGTGGTCACTGACGATTGTATTGGCTGTACTCTCTGCGCTCAACATTGTTCCGTTAAAGCCATCGAGATGAAACCTTACGAAAAACACGAAATTGACGACGAAAAATGTACCCGATGTGACACCTGCAAGCAAATCTGCCCGAAAAATGCTATAATTGTAGTATCATAAAAAACTATTAGAAATATGGCTTCTTTTTTATGTTAAAATTCATTACCAATTCTTAAACGAGTAAGTAAGTATCATTAAATTTGTTAAATAAATACCAGTTCATTTTCATCAATACTCATAAGGGAACAAAACTGTGAAAAAGGTAGCTTATCAAGCCATTGTATCACTGCTTCGCAAAGACATAACA
>Ga0315274_10001438_pt1 | contig 36435 bp, 31 predicted proteins | sample YL17G02_20_MG_FD_203700 | JGI IMG/M metagenome (GOLD analysis project Ga0315274, IMG submission 203700) | Sediment microbial communities from Yellowstone Lake, YNP, Wyoming, USA - YL17G02_20 | ecosystem: Environmental > Aquatic > Freshwater > Lake > Sediment | place: USA: Wyoming | collected...
CAATACTGGGATGATCCATCAGGGCCAGGGCCTGCCGTTCCGCCTCAAAACGGGCAATCACCTGCCGGGTATCCATCCCCAGCTTGATGATCTTGAGGGCGACCTTGCGGCGGATGGGCTCGGCCTGCTCGGCCATATAGACCACGGCCATCCCCCCCTCGCCGATCTTCTCCAGCAGCTTGTACCGGCCGATGACCGTTCCCGGGCCTTCACTCAGTGGAGAATTGTCCAGCACCACATCGAAATCAATCGGCGGTGTCTCGAGGAAATCGCCGGCCTCGTCATGTGCCTGGAGAAGGATTTCGAGACGCGAGAGCAACCTCGTGTCGGACCCGCACGCCTGCCTGACGAACGCAGCTCGCTCTGCGGGCGACTGAAGCTTGATCGCCTCCTTGAAGACGGCCTCCTCAGTTCTCTGCTCGATGTTCACGTTTTCTGTCCTCCAGAACCATTCCAGAATACAATGCGAGATGCGCAGAAGAAACGTCCGAAGAAAGTGGCAAGAATGTGAAAAAATGCTTCGGATCGCCCCCCAAAGGCTGAACGCCCGCCGCCACGGCGTCAATCCCCAATCGCGGTCGATTGGTCGCCCTTGGTTATCTCGGCGAGGAGCCACGCACGGGCATATGCCCAATGCTCGTAGGCAGTAGAACGTGATATACCCAAGGCCTGAGCGGCCTGATCCAAGGTCAGGCCGGCGAAATAACGCAGCTTCACGAGTTCCGCCTTCGCCTTGTCCTTTTCCGTGAGTTTCTGCAGCGCCTCATTCAATGCCAGCAGCCCATCGCCTGCGTCTGCGACGGCGGGCTCGATGCCGGTCAGACCCACCCTGTGACACTGGCCGCCGTGTCTGCTGCTCTTCTTCCGCCGCGCATTATCCACAAGGATTCGGCGCATCGCCTCCGCCGCCGCGGCAAAGAAATGGCCGCGGTTCTCCCAGCTTTGCGGTTCGTCGCCCACCAGCCGGAGATAGGCTTCGTGGACCAGGGCGGTGGCTTGGAGGGTCTGGCCGGGAGATTCATGCGATAGCTTCTGGGCCGCCAGCAGGCGGAGTTCCTCGTAGACCAAAGGCAGGAGTTCATCTGTAGCTCGTGCATCCCCCCGTTCAATGGCGTTCAAGATGCGTGTGACATCACTCATGCCAGCTCTACCCCGTTTCAGGCCTCTGATGCGTTTATTCTCCGAAGAACCGCCGAAGTTTTCAAGTGCAAAGGGATGCTACAATATCCCCTTCACCATGCTACCAGACCGCAGCCGGCAGTTGATGGTCAAGCATGTACCTACGCGAGCGTGGACATGGCACCCCGTTTCAGGTTCGGCATCAATTCAGTCGTAATACGGGCAGGCTCTCCGGCCGATAATCCTATCGTGTGATCAATCGAGGTCTTTCCAGAAGAAAATCTGGCGAACGATGTATGAGAGGCTATTCCCCCGGCATCTATATGGGTAAAGAGGCCACATGACGGAAACAACGGCGCAAAACGAATCGGCACTGGCCTGTGCGGCCCAAAGGGGCGATAAAGAGGCCCTGCAGTTGCTTCTGAATCGCAACTGGGGCTGGCTCAAGGGCTTGGTGTACAGCGTGCTGGGCGACGCGCAGGAGCTTGACGATGTGTTGCAGGAGGTATGCCTTCGCGTGATCACGAGGATTCATACGCTGCGAGAACCGGAGCGGTTTCGGGCCTGGCTGGCCACGGTGGCCCGCCGGGAGGTCCTGAAACATTACCGGCGACGGACGCACGAGAAGGTTCAGGTGGATCCGGGCACGATCTCGCTCAAGCTGGACGCGTACATCCGCGACCCCCTGCAGGATGCCGAAAAAAGCGAGTTGTGCAGCCGGATCCTCGATGCAGTCACGACGCTGCCCGAGAAGTATCGTGAGGTATTCGTGCTGGCGCACACGGGCGAGCTGACCTACGCGGAGATGGCGGAGGTGCTGGACGTCCCGGTGACGACCATGCAGATCCGCCTCGTGCGGGCACGACGAATGGTGCAGAATCAGGTGATAGGCAAAGCGGATATCAGGTGCATGAATGATGAATGAGATCAATGATCGGCTGGAGATACTGATCGGCAGGCTCATGGACGGTGAGATATCGCCGGGCGAGCGGAAGATCCTTGAACGAGAACTCGAAACCAACACCCAGGCAAGAGAGTTGCTGGAGCAGTTGCGCAGTCTTCGCCAGCATAGCTGCCAAGCGATCGCCGCAGAGGTTTCTGGGGGGGCCTCTGCGGACGAGCTTTTTGAGCGGGCCTGGCAGCAGAATACAAGGTCCGCCTATCGGCGGGTGTTCCGGATCGATGGCCGTCTGCGATTTGCGATTGGCCTGGCTGCCGGATTCATTCTTGGCATGGCTCTTCATTCTGCGGCTGTCTGGGGCTCCAAGGCCCCGGTGCAGGTCCCGGAGCAGAGACAGATTGCCACAGAGACCACCGGTATGACAGATAGGCCGGTCGTGGTGTCGCCGCCAATGGGACGAGAGGTTTCCCATCCGGTCACCCGTGAGGTGGATTGGTACGTTTTCACCAGTCCCAGCGGCGAACAATGGCTCGTCGAGGGGGTCCGTGAAGGATTGGTCAAGACTGCTGACTTCCGCGGCAAGCCGCGTCCAATGTAAGAATCCACGAAAAGGAGACAGGTAATGCGTAAGCAAGCGATTCTGTTGAGTTGTGCCGCCCTGTTGGCTCTCGCGTCAGGGTCCTATGCGGAGGACAGGCAGCCCTTCCTTGGCGTCCTTCTGGATGAGGCGCCTCTGCCGGAATTGCTGACGAAGCACCTGGGATTGGAGCCCGGGCAGGGGTTGCGAGTCGTGAACATCAGTGTCGGCAGTACGGCGGACAAAACCGGGCTGGATTGCGACGATATCTTCGTCGCGTTTCAGGGCCAGAAGATTACGAACGTGGACGAGTTCATCGAGGCCGTGAAGAAGGCGGGCGTGGGTGCGAAGGTGACGCTCGAAGTGATTCATCTCGGCCAGCGAAAGATCTTGGAGCTCCAATTGCAGCCTCTGGGCAAGATGGAGTGGAAATACTCGTTGGAGCCCGAGGCTATAACGTTGTGGCGGCCGGGCAGGATCATCAAAATCGGGCCCGACGGGCAGCAATTGGAGATCCCCTTCGAGACGCTCCGCGACAATCTCGACATCAGGAAGTTTCTCAAGGAAACGTACACCTATAAACACACGGTGGATGGCGAGGACCTGCTAATCACCATTGAGGGCAGTCCGGCCGAGCAGGACACGAGAGTGGTAGTGCGAGCCGGGGGAGTGGAATACAGCGCCACAGTGGGAGAGATCGGCAAACTTCCTGAGAAGTACCGCGACTCCGTGCGGGAAGCGGTTGAGAATGCGAAGAAGAATTTTCACATCACGGGCAAGCTGCAGCTACCTGAGCTGCCTCGGCCGGAGATATATGGGCAGCTTTTCCGCGATCTGCCTCGACCGGAGATGGAACGTCTGTTCGAAGAGAAAGACCGCACGATCGAGAGACTGCAGGAGCAGATGGAGCGGCTCCAGCAGCGGATGCAGCAGCTCGAAGAGAAGCTGCTGAACAAGAAAAGCAATGCGGAGCCGAAGTCCGAGAAGACGGAGCGGTCTGTCCCGCCTCAGACTGAGGAGAAACCTTCCGTGTAAAATTGCTGTCGCCCACGGCACTTTACGCGATTCACTTCCGGGACCGGCTCATCCAGAGACCGGTCCTTCTTTATTGGCATGAGTTGACTTTTCCCGTCGTTCTGGGGACACGATGCATGCGGGGGACTGTACAGCAGAGAAAGTGCGGGTGTTTGATGCCGCCGGCCGACATATTCAACGGCACGCGGCCTCCCGGGGGCAAGCCGTTCCATCATCGGTTCAGATTGGGCATGATCGAGTCCACCCGGGCAATTTCCTGATTCCTCCACGAATTTCGAGAACACGCCGGGACGGTAGGAGTATTTACCACGTACTTAGGAGCATGGATTACTGGCGGTTTCGATGAAGGAGCTGTCAGATCTCTTTGAAAATTGATTGGGCATGAGCCGGGGACTTCGTTCGACAAACCCAGGATCGAATCTCTCCTTCCTCTCGCTCGAAGATCTCTCGTTTCTGGATGAACGCACCTGGCACGGCCCAGTCCGTCATGCAGGCACATTACGGGGAGCCAGTGAGCTCGAAGCCCTTGACGGGCACTCGGGTGCTGGCGCGGGAGAAGCAACAAGATCGGCAGGTTCCAGGTCATCGTACGCATTGCACGGATGCTTCGCCGAGGGATGACCTGGACCGGCCGACATTATCGTCAGGTCAGTACCGCATTGCAGAAATCGTGCGCCTGAGATTGCCGCGCTTCGCTCCTAAGAAAGTGGATTTCGTGCGGCATACTGGAAATGCCCGCAAGTACTGGAACCACCAGGGCGTATGGAGAAACGCCTCGCAAAGGCCATTTCCTTCCCGACGCCAGCCGCGAAGAGGCTGACCGACTCGGAATGACGTACGACGCCCGTTCATGTCACCGCGAGGAGCGCAGCGACGAGGCAATCTTGCCGCCAAGGGAAACGGCTCTGGCGTCCTTGGCGAGAGGTGATTTGGCTCTGGCCAAGGCGCTGGGTGGGGTGAATCGTCGAGAGGAATGGATTCAGGCTTGATCCGCGACGGGCGGAATCGAGGCAAGCACGCTCTTCCAACGGCTGATGTGGCCGTCCTCATCGGCCTGGTTCTTCTCGATGACCTTGCAGGTCTCGTCGTCCCAGTCGATGGTCTCGAGCAATTGGGCGTAGTGGTGCACGGCCTTGCTCTCAACCCAGATGCCGGTCTTGAGAGCCGCCTTCCTCCCGAGGAGGCGGGAGCCACAGCCGAACACGAAACCGACCAGCCAGTACGCCCCGCGCAGGATGCTCGGGCGGAACCCGTACTCATACAGCTTGACCTGGAAGTCCTGATAATGGCCCATCTCGTTGCACATCGCGGCGACCAGCAGGCCATTCATCTCGCTGCGCTCTCTCGTGATCTGGAACTTGTAGATGGTCTGGGCCATCAGCTCCAGGGTGTGCAGCGTTCGCAGGCCCTTCCGGATCGCCGCAAGCCGCTGCGGTGGGTAGTTTTCCCCGCGCAGCTTGACCTGCTCAGCCCGTACCTCCGGTCGGATAATGGAGATGTCATACCGTGGTTTCGCCTTTGCCTGTCGCTCTGCCATGCCAATCTCCCCTGATTCACCAGCCAACAAGTCCAGTAGGATGGGCAGGTCTCCTGCCCATGCGGTTCCTGATGTTCCCTTATACGTTGTCCCATTCCTGTGGTTCCGTGCCGAAGCCGGAAACACTGTCCATCCTCCGTCTCATCCTGCCAGGCAGCCCCACCCCTTGGACAGTGAATATCGAAGACGCGTCCCGCCTACTGGATGGTTGCCAATGGCGGCGAGAGTAGGTGATTGCCAGAAATTTTCTATAAGCCCTGTCGAGGAGTCTCGCCAGAGCTTTCCTTTTGCGCCGATGGAATTTGAAATTGTGCGGTGGACATGGTAAACTGGGTATGGTGTTGACGTGGAAAGGAGCAGACCGATGGGCTTAGTCGTTGCGAAGATCATGGTCGCCAATCCGCTGATTCCCGACCTGGAGCCGCTGGAGGTCGAGGCCCTGGTGGATTCTGGGGCCGTGCACCTGTGCATTCCCGAGCATTTGCAGATTCAGTTGAGGCTTGAGGAGATCGACCAGAAAGAGGTGCTGCTCGCCGACGGCTCACGCCGGCTTGTGCCCTACGTGGGCCCGATCGAAGTGCGCTTCAAGAACCGCGTAGGGTTCGCGGGGGCGCTCGTACTGGGCGATCAAGTCTTGCTCGGGGCGATCCCGATGGAAGACCTGGATCTCGTCGTCCTCCGGAAAGAAAGACGCCTGGAGGTGAACCCCAGCAGCCCGAATATCGGCACTTCAATCGTGAAGTGAATGAGTCGGCGACTGGCGGATCAACTGATATGTCTGGATATGGGCGCAAAATGAACGTGCGAAAAACAAACGAGCCGGAGGCGATGGAGATTTGCGGCAAGCCATTTCACTGCACTGTGTGCGGCAACGACCGGTTCCACCGCCGCAAGGCCCTGCTGAACACGTCCTGGGCCCTGTGCTTTAACTTCGGCTGGGCCAACCGCCAGGCGGACTGTGCCGTCTGCTCCCGCTGTGGCTATATCCACTGGTTCCTGCCGTTTGACAAATGAACGCGCGCGTAGGATGGCCTTCAGCCCATGCGGGTCATGGAACGGCGTGGCGATGCTGACAGAAACGAATGATGCGCCCCCGGGATTCCGCAGACGATCATTCCCTGCAATGGTCGAAAAGGCCTCCGGCAATAACAGGGGCAGGACGCTGAGGCCGACCGGGACAACTTCTTGCCTTGGGCTTCGTGTGTCCGAGGCGTGCAACGGCAAGTCTTTCCTCAGACATCCTTGTGTACTCTTCAGATTCATCGCACAGAATCGCGCGCCGTCCGAGCCTTCTGGCAGCCTCTCCTGTCGTTCCGGCCCCACTCATCGGGTCAAGAACGACATCGTTTTCCTTCGTTGTCATCAATATGATTCTCTCAAAGACTGCTACTGGCTTCTGAGCGGGGTGTCCCATTTGCTCATTTCTTCCCACGAAGCCGCAGAGCAGCGACTCTTCAATGACGCTAGTTGGGCCAGGCATGTAGCGGAGTTTTCCCTGTGCAAGTTTCTCCCTCTGAGCTTCATTCAGAAAATGCTCCGGGAACAGTTTTGCGCCTGGTCGTGATAAGTGTAGGCAAGCATTCTGACTCGATCTCCACCCGCGAATCACCGAGGGAGAATTCTTGTAGTACCAGGTCAGCCATGCCACCAACGAGAGCGGCGGAGGAATTCTCTCGACAAACCCAGCGATGATTTCCGGGAATCCCCAGAGAAAGACGTGCTGCGAAATATGGCCTGCCAATGAAAGCAGCCTAAGGACGAAATCGCCGTAATCATCTCTTGTGCCGCCAATGCCCTTGTTATACCACGGGTCAAGAATCGTCGCTTGAGCTTGGATGCCGAGCAAAGGCAGCCTTTCGAGGGTCTGTAGAACATCGGCAGGAGGAAGCACGGCGATACCATCCGCGTCAAGCGAACTGGCGAGGTCTTCGAATTTGAAAGGATCACTCATGGCTCTCTTCTGTTTTAATGATCGTTCCATTTCTCATATCATACCCGAAGTATTGAAGAAGGAAACGAAACACTTCTCGTTTTTCTGCGTCGGGTGCGGCTTGGACAACGGCATACGTGTTCAGCTTTTCCGTCATGCTATCCCAGTAGTTCTTCTTCATGACTTGGTGACGGCCACAAAGGGCCTGCCATTGTGAAGGATCTTGAGGGTCAGGTTTACAGTTTATGGAATGTGGCCGCTTGTGGTCAGGCGTCAGCTTGACACATCCGCCACCTATCGGGTCGATGTCGCCCTGTCTCAGCCCACATCTCTGGCCGCCTTCAGACCACTCACAACGATATCCAGCATTCTTCAGAACGGCTATCCACATGCCTGCACTCGGCTTGACTCGCTTCCCAGCATTTTGGCGTTTCGTGCCGTGTGGCATCAGATACTCTTGGACCTTCAGATCCCCTCGATTCCGCCAAGAGAGGATCGTGTATCCATCGTCTGTGCGGAGTTCAGAGAGTCTTTGGTGCCAGTTCTCCGGCTCCTTGCCTGTCTTGGGGTCTCTCGCCACCTCGATGATCTGCTGGCGGTCCAGCACTTTCCCAATGTTATCCAGAAACAGAGCTTCGATTCGGCTCTTTACGGATCTTTGCTCATAGGGCCCCTTGACTTGGCCATAGACAACCTTGGAATGCCTTCCTTTGTCCTTCACTTCGCCGCTCCATTGTTTGTGGGAGTTGTTTTGCAGTTCTCCAAATACCTTCCTGCGACCTCCGCTGCTGCCTCAACACATCGGGCACATGAAGTCGATATAGGCGGCGGTGGAGGTGTGGCGGTCCTCGAAGGCGCGTTTCTCCTTGGTCTCGCCCCAGAAGACCTCGTAGTTGCGGTTGGAGTTGAAGGGCGGGTCGATGTAGATCAGGTCCACGCAGGCGTCGGGGAGCTTTCGCAACTGGTCGAGGTTATCGCCGCAGTAGATGACTCGCGTATCCACCAGGGCGGATGGTCTGCCGGCCGCCGGGACTTTCTCAGACTCTCGCACATCTTTCTTTGTCATAGCGCATCAGTGTAAACCCGGGTGGGCAATTTGCAAGCCCCATGCGAGTTCCGCGTGACGAGACGCCGAATTTCAGAGTGCTGTGCCGGTTCAGGGCTTCGGGAGGGGGTCGGTGAGGACTAAGAGGAAGGTGGCGAGAGGGCCGAGGAGGAGGGAGAGGAGGAACCAGTTGAGGCCGCTGCGGTTCTTGGATTGCGCGAGGCCCGCGTGGATCAGGATCGCACCATTTGTGGTAGGCAAGTCTCTCGCTTGCTGAGGAAGAGACGGGGCGAGTCTCAATTGCTGACTGTTCCCTGTCTGAGGGGCAGGGGGCCTTGTCGTCAATCGGGCGGTGGGGGGTATTGCCACCTGCCGATGAACCAGGGGCTTGGCCCGGCGTACGAGACCGTGGTACGTCCGATTGTCGGTGGGGGAAGGCAGAATTCCGGCAATGACTGGTAGACGAAACCGGCCGGATATGGTACACTGGCTGTCCGGCGGTGAAAGGGCCGGTAGGCCCGTAGAAGCCGCGACAGTCCATGAGGTGGGCCGTGATTGAGGAGGACATTGCGACTGTGGGTGAGGGTTTCACGTGGTCATTTCCCCCGGCCATTACCCCGACGATAGACGGGAAGGTCGCACAAAATACGAAGAGAGTTCTTTGAAAGGATGGGAAGATGAACGCTCGCAAACTCATAGTGACGGCAGCTTTGCTGCTGGTGACGTGGAGCACCGCGGAGGCGGCCAGCATCACGTGGATCGAGGGGACGACTCCGCCCGCGACGTGGGCAATCCAGCCGTCGAAACCGGGCACGTCGGACACCATCATGTTCTCCGGCCCGACGAGGGTTTACTCCAACTCGTGCGAGGGTGAACGCGATCTGGGCGGCACGCCGCAAATCACTGTCGACACTGTGTCCAAGACCGTCCTTCTGTGGTTCCAGGGCCCTGTGCCGGGGTTCTGCACAAAGGACTACAGGCCGGTGAGTGGCCTGGAAGGGGACTTCGGGCCGTTGGAAGCGGGGGACTGGAATTTCATCAGCCTCTCCAGGGACCTGCGCTTCGAGGTCCGTTTCACGGTCGGCGGCAAGGCGCTGCATCACGTGGATGCCGATGCCCCGGGCCCGGTGCACGATGGCGAGACGTGGACGACGGCGTTCTTGACCTTGCAGGATGCACTGGCTGCGGCAGCCAGTGGCGATGAGATCGTCGTGGCGGAAGGTACGTACAAGCCCGATCACGGCACGGGCATAACCGTTGGCGACCGCGAAGCGAGTTTCGAGCTGAAAGACGGCGTCACTGTCAAGGGCGGCTATGCCGGATATGGGCAGCCCGATCCGGATGAACGAGACATCGCCGCCCGCAGGACCGTCCTGAGCGGCGACCTCAACGGTGACGACCTCTGGCGCCTGCTGTTTCGCGACGAGAACAGCTATCACGTCGTCACCGGTCCTCCGGGCAACCCAGGCGCCGCGTTGGACGGCTTCTTCATTCTGGACGGCAATGCCGATGGGCGGTTCCCGAACGACATGGGCGGCGGCCTCTACAACCCCGGTGGCACTCTGACGGTCGTCAACTGCACCTTCGAGGGTAACACGGGGGCGTTCGGCGGCGCGATCTTGAACTTGGACGCACCGCTCACTCTGGTCAACACCCAGTTGATCGGCAACCGGGCCTTTGTATCGGGCGGCGGGCTGTATAACTGGGAAGGCAATGCGACGCTGCACAACTGCCGTGTCGTGGGCAATACCGCCGACCGTGCGGCGGATATGGGCGGTGCCGCCATCGACAACCTCACCGCGAATCTGACCGTGCTCGACTCGACGATTGCCGACAACCTTTCTCCCAACGGCGGTGCGATCAGCAGCTTCAGTTGGGATTGGGACGCCGGCGGTACGATCGTGATCGCCAACAGCATTCTCTACAATGGCGGCCACGAGGTTTCGAGCAACAACACGCCGGCGGTCAGCATTACCTACAGCGACGTCGAGGGCGGGGCGGCCGGCACGGGGAACCTCAACGTGGCCCCGTTGTTCGTCGCGCGCGGCGGCCGCAGCATCGAGGGCGAGTGGATCGACGGCGATTACCACCTCCAGGCCACCTCGCCGTGCATCGATGCGGGCAACGACGGTGAGCTCCCCGCCGACGTGGCCGATCTCGACGGCGATGGCGATGTGGCCGAGCCGCTTCCTCTTGACCTGGAGGGCACGACCCGTATCCAGGGCAGCCGCGTCGATATGGGCGCGTACGAGCAACTGGCGAAGAAGCCAGGGCCCACACCCGGGATCGATCTGACGTTCCTCTTTAGCGGCAGACAGACCGTGCTCACCCCCGATCCGGTGTTTCCCAACACGTTCACCGGCAGCATCAAGGCTGAGATCGAGTTGAACATGAAGCTCCAGCTCACGGTGGATGTCACGGCGACTTCGGCGGCGGGCGGGATGTGGACGGGGTGGACGGTCCCCGATGTTGTCAATCCGCCCGGCGGGCCCATCACTGTGTACGTCAAAGGCGAGAATCTCAATCTCGCCGCGCTGCCCCCCAGTGGCCCGAGCGTGCAAGTGGCGGCGGCGGAGCTGTCCGGTATACTCATTCCGTAACACGCGCGTTTCAGGTTTCATCACGTAAGCCAATGAAGGGCCCGGCGATGTCCACGAGACGATCCGTCGGGCCCTTTGTTCATTTCTGTCTTTGTCGCGCCGTGCTTGCTACGCGTCCCAGTTCAGCCTTGCCTCGTTTCGCCAGTAGAACCGGCCGAGCAGATGGGCGAGGATCAGCAGTTGATAGAGAGTGAGGAACAGCAGGGCCGAGCCGAGGATCCAGGATTCCGGCGTCGTTATGTAGCCGCCGGTCATGGGCACGAGCAGGCACGAGATGTAACAGAACGGCACCAGGGCGCTGTATTGAAAGAACGTCTTCAGGATCGAGCCGAGCAGTAGGATCGGGTTCAACCCGTGCAGCGTGTCAAACATCGCCATCGCCAGAACCGCCATAGGAATGAGAAAGCCGCCCGCGCCGTAGAGTATCCGGAACACGCCGTCGGCGCTGCCGGTGTGGTTCAGATAGATCAACGCCGGGGCCATGCAGACAAGGGCACTGGCAATTACCTTCAACGCCTGTCCGAGGATGTCGCCGAATCCGGGCGTGGTGGCGGTGGTGTCAGCGGCGCGTATGCCCCCGGCGGCGCTGTCGCGAATACACTCGCAGAAGTACCAGTTCGCATACAGCAGGGCCATCGCCAATACGCCCCAGTGGAGGATGATAAACAGGACCCAGAAGATGAACAGCGGCCCAAACGAGGCCATGGCGAAGTAAAAGAACCGCACGACCAACCGCATGATGAACGGAATGCCGACGCAGATGAATAAGACACTCAGCCCCGCTCTGTTCGCCGGATACAGGAAGATGTCGATGATCCACGGCAGTTTGCGGCGGGGTACCTCGTCTTGCGCCCCCGGCAGGCAGGCGCCCGGCAGCATCTGAAGCTCGCGATACGCCGCCGCCTCGCCGTTCGAGTCACCGGCTGTTGCGGGTGGGCTCTTGTCCGGCGAGATATCCAGCAGCCGGAGATCGTAGAGCGATGATCTGCCCGTCATCCCGGCGGAGTTGTCGGCGGCCTCCGGGGCCGTGTTCTCGGCTTGCACCGCCGGAATGGTCGTCATCTGCCTGCACTTGGGGCATCGGCACTGTTTGCCCTCGCGTGCTGCGCAAACGGTCAGCCGGACGCCGCAGCTCGTGCAGCGGAACGTGACCTTGCGGGAATCGCGGGCCTGTCGATCCATACGCCTTCCAAATCGGTTTCAACATCATTTGTACCGACGTCCACACGCGGATTGTGGTACAATCATGTTATCTGTTAGGACGCATGAGACGCAAGGATGTTAAGCGTGGCGTCGCCTTTTCGTGTCTGCGTGTGGAGCGTGACGATGAATGCCGAGAGCACGGAACATGAACTGACGGCAGGGGAAGCGGCAGAGACCCCCCTGTGCCTGAGATGCCTGCGCCCGGTGGACCCGCGTGCCTACTACTGTCCATACTGCGGCGAGGCCACCGGCCAGCTTACCCCGTACCTTCCTTTCGTGAACATTCCATGGCAAGCCGGCGTCTGGGGTCAGATGTGGCGGCAAGTGTGGTCCCGCGACATATGGCTCCCCGGCCGCATGTTCCGCCTCTTCATGATCCTTTGGAACGTCCCGATTCTGCTGATCGGCCTGATCCCGGGACTATGGCACAAGCCAGACAAGGAGGAGCATCCTCCCACCGCTTCTCCGGACGACGAGGACGAATCAGCCTCCGATTGACCTTCATCTCGGGGCAACGATGGCCTGATGGGCAAGGGCATCGAATTGGTCGTTCAGGGTGGCTTTGCCGGCCGGGTACAACTGGGCCATGCAGACGCCGGCCATTTTCTCCGCTGGGTCGATGAAGAACGTCGTGTACCAGAGCCCGCCCCAGCGGTACGCCCCGACGCTGGCCAGCTCGCCGGACTCGCGCAGGCTGCGGGTGATGCCCGCCTCCTTGTATTTCTGGCCCACGCGGCTGTCCCATTGGTACGTCAGTCCGGACGTGTGCGTCAGCAGATGGCGGATCGTGATCTCACGTTTGGCCGGCACGAGCTGCTCCTGCGAGCCCGGGGCGGCGACTATCACTTTCGGGGCCTTGAATTCGGGGATGAATTTCGAGATCGGGTCCTTGAGCTGAAAGCGGCCCTCCTCGTACAGCATCATCACGGCTACGCTGGTGATGGGCTTGCTCATCGAGGCGATCCGGAAGATGGCATCCGGGCTCATCTCGACCCGCTGCTCCTTGTCCTGCATGCCCACGCTCTGGAGGTATGCTACCTTGCCATCGCGCACGACCATCGCCACGGCACCGGCCAGCAGCCCATCATCGACGTGCCTACGCATCACGGCGGTGATCCGGTCGAACCGCTCCGCCGACAGGCCGACCGACTTCGGCGACGCCGTCGGCAGCCCTTGGCCGTAAGCCAGCGAGGCAAGGGCAATCAAGACCACCGGCCGAGCCGGTAGTATGAGGAAGGCCCCTGAAAGGGGCCATCGCGTTGTCAATCAAACATGAAGGAACCTTGTTCTTGTTGCTTCTCATGCTCTTCTTGCTCTTGGATGTATGGGCGGACACTGTCCTCGTCAAATCCTACCGTGCTCACGCAGTACCCACGCGACCAGAAACTGCGCCCAAACAGCGGCCCACGAACGTTCCCGTAATCGCGATGAATCCGGACCGCACTCTTGCCCTTGAGGTACCCGACTGTCATCGCAATGCCGTACCGCGGCGGCACGCGCAGCAGCATATGAACGTGATCCACCATCGCATGGCCCTCCAGAAGCTCGATCCCCTTCTGCCGGCACAACTGCCGAAACAGATCCCCGATCTGGTGACGCAGTTTTCCATAGATGATCTTCTTGCGATATTCGGGTACAATCACCACATGGTACTTACACTCCCACTTGACGTGGGCCTGACTCTGCCAGTCCTTCATGATAGTTCTCCTTGGCCCTGCGGGGCCTTCCTCAAGGAGAACTATCCCATAAAAAGAACGCACGAAACGGCAGAGCCGGTGGTTTACGCAACCGAATTAGAGATGACAGGGAGGAACGCTTCTGAGGAGGCGGGGGCTCAAGTGTTGATTATCGTGTTCGGGCCACCAAAGACCGAGTTTCCAATCCCATGCAAGTCCATCGCGCATGGCCGTGGAAAATATTGCGAAAAGGGCTTGCATCGGGGGTGGGGCGGGCGTAAAATACTGGTTTTACGGAAAGACCAGAAGGACAATCTTCGGAGATACGCCGGTGAAGACGCAATTACTCGATGCTGTTGAGAGCAAGAGCCTGAAGAAAGAGACCCCGCACTTCGAGGTGGGCGACTCGGTCGATGTGCACTGCCGCATCCATGAAGGCGATAAGACCCGCACGCAGATCTTCTCGGGCACGGTGATCGCCCGGCAGGGCCGCGGCATCAATGAGAGCTTCACCGTGCGTCGCATCGTCGGCAACGAGGGTGTGGAGCGTAAGTTCCCGCTCCATTCGCCCAACGTGCTCGACGTCCGCCCGACGCGGAGCGGCAAGGTCCGGCGGGCCAAGCTGTACTTTCTGCGCAAGCGGGCCGGCAAGTCGGTCAAGCTGTCGCAACGACACAGCGAGCACACCGTTTCGAAGTGATGGCGTCCGCCGCCCAGCGGCGAATTGACAACATAGGGAGATTCCGGCCGCAGAATGATTGCGGCCGTTTCGTTGGTGGGGCCGGCCACGGCGCCGCCCGGCGTATTGAAATCACGGGAGGGAGCACATCGGATGCTGTTGAACCGGCACAAGCTGCTGAGCGACCGGGCCAGGCTCGGCCGGTGGAGCGAGAAACGCTGCGAGCGGTTCCTTCATGGGAAGGGCTTCAAAACCCTCACCCGCAACTATCGCTGCAAGGCCGGCGAGTTGGACCTGGTCATGGTGGATACCGACGGCAGCATCGTCTTCGTCGAGGTCCGCTCGCGAACGGACAAGATGCTTGTGGAACCGGAGGCGACGATCACCTCGACCAAACGGTCTCACGTAAGCCTTGCCGCCCGCTTTTTTCTCGCCGAGCATAAGATCGAAGACCGCCCCCTGCGTTTCGACGTGATCACACTGGTCCTCGGCCGCTCCGGCCCCCCGCAGATCCAGCACTACCCAAACGCCTTCGTGCCCTGATGGTTCGGCGGCCTGGGGCATGTAACAAGCGAGTATCCCGTGCGTCTTTATTAGTGTGTGGATTGCAGGAGTCTCGAAGTTGCACAGTTGTCGTCTCAGAATAGTGTTGGTCGCGGCTCTTCTCGGCTTGTGGCTTTCGGCAGGCTGCAAGAAAGCTACGACCGAAGCCGCCGGCGAGCAGGTCCTGTCGGATGTCCCCGGCCTGGACCCGCGCGCCATTGTTGTCCTCGGGTATCTGGACCATCGGCAGGGTCTGAGGACCACAGCCAAATGGCCCCGGGTAGCCTTCGCCATTGGGGACGGCACGCTCCTGTTGACTGCGGCCCACTGTGTGGATGACTTCCAGGAATCTTCCAGGCAGGCGGTTTCGACGGACATTGTGGTTGTCAGCCCGTATTACGGCGACGTCTTCGACTTCGATATCGTGGCGATCGACAAACAGGCGGACCTGGCAATCCTCCGGGCCCCGTGGCCTTCGCATCCGGCTCTTGCTCTGGCTACGGAGAAAGAGTTGCTCGCCGCCAAGAATATTCTCATTGCAGGCCGACCGCAGACCGGGCAGATATCGCCGGACCTTCAGAGTGAGTTGTTGCCCGTGTTTGATGTCAACGAGGCGGTCCCCAACCGAGCGATTACACTCAGGGGAACACGGCTGGTCGCCAGAGGCTGGAGCGGCTCGGCGATGCTCATCCCGGAAACCGGGAAAGTGGCCGGCGTCCTGAGCCAGTTGAGGGAACGTCCCATTCGACGAGTGTGGTTCCTCCGTCTCAAGCAGTCTGACGCCATGGGTTGCAGTGTCCGACCCATCTATTCCCTCCTGCGCAAGCACGGTTTGGAAACGCCTGCCTTGGGACGTCCCGGCCAGACTGAGCCAATTCCCGACAGCGAGCGTGCCTTCTCCTGCGCGTTCGACTACTTTCGGGCCCTGTCTGAGAGGGATAGCGTCAGGCTGGTAGCCAGCGCCGGCGAGTTGACGCGCCTGCGGCCACGCTCCGTGCAAGCCCATCTGCTGATGGGCTTCGCCGCCACGGTGCGGAAAGACGATTCAATCGCTCCGAGTGAAGAGCAGTTCCGCCTTGCCGAATCGAGCTGCCGGAAGGCCCTGGACATCGATCCGAACTACGCCCACGCGCACGCCATCTACGGCAACTTCCTCGTCATGCGAGGCCGTAGTGCCGAGGCCCTGGTCCAGAGCGAAGCGGCCTTGGCCATCGATCCAAACAACCGCTTGGCCTTGTTCAACCGCTTGATCCTGCTCCCTCCCGCCCAGCGCAAGGATGCCGCTGAACGCCTTGTCGCAGTAGACCCGAACGATCCGCTCTACTGGTTCCACTACAGCGGCGCGTTGCTTGGCCTGGGACAGAGAGATCAAGCATTACGGGCAGCCCGGAAAGCGGTCGATCTTGACCCCAACGGGTTGTTCTACGGTGGGCTGGGCGACGTGCTTTCAGACCTCGGACGGGTGGACGAGGCTGAGCTGTGCTATAAACGGATGACGGAGCGATGCGGCTGTGACCAATGCTGGTACCGATATGCGGTGTTCCTGGTGGAGCATCGCGAGGACAAGGTGAGTGAGGCGTTGCAGGCGTTAAAGACAGCGGAATCGAAGGCCCGCTCGGGCAAGGTGAGTCCGAAGAACATGAACGTGCTCAAGCTGCAACTGCTGGAGAAGAGCTCACCCCAGGAGGCAGAGAACCTTGCCCGCAGATTGCTTGAGACGGAGCCGAATGAGGCCCACTACTGGTGGCATCTGGCGGGGATCCTGAGAGCGCAGGCGAAATACCCGCACGCCGTGGAGGCCGCGGAAAAGGCCGTGAGTCTCGATCTGAATGCTCCGTTCCAGCCGCGCCTGGCCAATTGTCTTGCGAAGGCAGGGCGGGTCAAGGAGGCGCAGGACACCTATGACGAGATGCTCCGCCTTCATTCAGAGCGTCCGAAGTACTGGTGCTGGTATGCGGAGTTTCTGTTGGACTACTTCCCGGACCGGGCGGAGGAGGCACGGCTCGCCTTGCAGAAGGCGGAAGACGCAGCGGACAAACGCTGGTCCACCCCAGCCGATGAAATCCGAAAATTGCGGGAGCGGCTTGACACGAAAGGATCGACGGATGGATCTGATTGACACACACTGTCATTTGACGTTTGAGCCGCTGGCGGGGGATGTGGCGGGGGTGCTCGAGCGCAGCCGGGCGGCGGCGGTGACGGGGTGGATTACCGTCGGCACGTCGCTGGACGATAGCCATGCGGCTATCGAGCTGGCGGGGCTATATGACGGCATGTATGCGACGGCGGGGATCCATCCGCATGACGCCAAGAGCGCGGACGCGGCTGCTTTAGAGGAGTTGAAACGGCTGGGGCGCAGTGGGAAGGTCGTCGCGGTCGGCGAGACCGGGCTGGATTTCCACTACAACTTCTCCAAGCAGCCAGACCAGAGGCGCGTGTTCATTGCCCATCTTGAGATCGCCAGGGAGTTGAATCTGCCGGTGGTCATCCACTCGCGGGAAGCATTCGACGAAACGATGGAGATTCTGGATAGCCACGGCAGGGGGCTCAAGGGGGTAGTCTTCCACTGTTTCAGCGGCTCGGTCGAGGAGGCCAAGCTTGTTCTGAAGCGGGGCTACTATGTCTCGTTCACGGGGGTCGTGACCTTCAAGAACGCCGAGAAGATCCGCGAGGCGGCGAGAGTTGTCCCCCTGGACCGGCTCATGGTCGAGACGGACTGTCCCTACATGTCGCCCGAGCCTGTGCGAAGTCAGAAACCCAACGAGCCGGCCCTGATGGTCCACACGGCTAGGCTCCTGGCGGAGCTCAAGGGGATGGAACTGGGGGACTTCGCCCGGGTGACCACGCAGAGTGCGGTGACATTCTTCGGGCTGCCGCTTGGCGCGGCAGTCTGATATATGACTCGCGCATCACGTCGCGGACCTGGAAAATAGCGGCCAGGTGTCTCATGTTGCCAAGTGTCCAAAATATGCAAAATGCGTTTTTATAGTGTGAGAAATGCGGTTTTGGGCGGTCGATTTGACTTTCTGCCGTCTCCCCCCTATATATAGGTAGTCAAGCTGAGTGCTTGATCGCCGGCGCTGGAGTCTCATCTCAATCGGGACCCTGGCGGGTGGAGGATTCCACTGACGGAGCTCGTAGAAAGGATTTGCATAAGCAGTTATGCCAGGGGTATATGACCATGCTGCCATCAGCCGGGTGCAGCAGGCGAATGATATCGTTGACGTCATAGGAGAACACGTCAGCCTCAAAAGGAAGGGACGGGAGATGATCGGCCTGTGCCCGTTTCATGAGGACCACAGGCCGAGCATGAACGTCAGCACGACCAAGCAGATCTTCAAGTGCTTTGCGTGCGGCGCGGGCGGGGACGTGCTCAAGTTCATCCAAATGCGCGAAGGGCTGACGTTTTCGCAGGCCGTTGAGAGACTGGCGGAGCGAGCGGGCATTCAACTCAAGCCGGTCAGACGAGCTGCGCCCCGGACCGACAGCCAGCCCGAAATCGATCCGAACAGGCTGGCAAAGCTGAACGCATGGGCGATGAAGTTCTTCCAGCAGTGCCTCAGCGACCCCGAAAAGGGTAAAGTGGCCCTGGACTACTTGGCCCAGCGGAGGATCTCGCCGGAGAGTATGGGCAAGTGGCGGCTCGGTGCGGCGCCGAATGCCGTGGATGGCTTGGTCAAGTTCGCCATGGCGAACAAGGTTCCGCTGGACCTTGTGCAGCAGGGCGGCCTGGCGACGAGTACGGGCCAGGATAAATTCTGTAACCGCCTGATGTTCCCGATCACTGACGTGACGGGCAGAGTCATCGGCTTTGGCGGCAGGACCCTGAACGACACGGGCGCCAAGTACATCAACTCGCCGACGACGGCGCTGTTCGACAAGAGCAAGACGCTGTACGGGCTGGAACAGGCCCGGCACGAGATCGTGGCGACGGGGACCGCCGTCATCGTCGAGGGCTATACCGACGTGATCATGGCCCATCAGCATGGCTGCAACAACGTGGTGGCGACGCTGGGGACGAGCCTGACCAGCGGGCACGGTCGAATCCTGCGCCGCTACGCAGAGCAGGTGATTCTGGTCTTCGATAGCGACACCGCCGGCATGGCGGCCGCCAACCGGGGCCTGGAGGTGTGCCTGGCACAGCACCTGGACATCAAGCTGGCGTTCGTCCCGGAGGGCAAAGACCCCTGCGAGTACCTGCTGGTCGCGGGCAAGGAGGGGTTCGACAACGTCCTCGCACAGGCGATGGACGTCCTGCAGTACAAATGGAACCAGTTGGAGAAGACCTTCCAGACGGACGGCTCGCTGGCCAGCAGGCGCGAGGCGTTGAACGAGTTCCTCCAGGCGGTGGCGACCGGCTTGGCGGCGGAAAACCTGCCTGTGCTGGAGAGCGGACTTCTCGTGAACAAGGTGGCCAAGATCATCGGCCTGGACCCGAAGGAGGTCAACGCCGACATCAGCAAGAGGACGGAGAGGCTGTCACGCTCGAAGCAGCGACAGGACGCGGGGACACAGGCCGTGGATTGGGGCCAGGGTCTCCACGCGGTCGCCCAGCGGGAAGTCCTTGAGGTGTTGCTCAACGAGCCGGGGCTCTTTCGTGCCGTCGAGGGGGAGATCGCCGCCGACTTGTTTGACGTGCCGATCCTGCGGGACATCGCGGCGATCACGCTGGATATTCTACGATCTGAGGAAGACTTCGCACTCCGTGCCGTTCTGGCCCGTACAGAGTCCGTGCAGTTGGGCGATTCGATCGTCGAGTTGCAGGAAGTCGGCGAGCGCAAGGGCAACTATCGGTCCCGCCTGACCGCTGCGCTCGACGCCTTGCATCGGCAGAAGGACCGTTCTGGGACAATCCGAACGAGCGGGACAAAAGATAGGAGCGGTTTTTCGGGCGTTGGCGAGGGGCCGGTGCAGCGGCGGAACCCTCACAGTATCGGCCTGACGTGACCGCCGAAGTCCGGTAAACCCTTGTAGAATGAACAGTTATGTGAAAAAGGCAGTAAAGACAAGCGAAGTGCACGACGCGATCCATCACGCTTGTGGTTTGAGCTGGTGGAGGTGGTGGCTTCGAGACTCGGTGATTTCGCTTTAGTGGAGTCCCTGTTGTGGCGAAGAAAGAACGGAAATCAAAGAAGGCAAAGGATATGAATCAGACGGAAGTCAAGAACCTGACTGAAGTCAAAAGCGCAACCGAGGTCGAAAGCCCGACACAGGTCCAGAACCAGACGGACGGTCAGAGGCCTGCCGATGGCGCCAAGACGCAGGAGGCGGAGCAACTGATCAAATTGCTCGTCGCCAAGGGCAAGAAGCGCGGATTCCTCACGTACGAGGAGATGAATAGCGCATTACCCGATGATGTGGTCAGCTCCAGCCGCCTCGAACGGCTTCTCGCCACGCTGGATGAGATGGGAATCAGCCTGATCGATGAGAACGACGCGGAGGCCCGGGAAGCCGTCAAGGCGAGCGAGGAGTTCGAAGAAGATGGAACCGTAGCCGTCGCCGAGGAAGGCGAGGTCGCCGTGGAGGAGGAAGCGGCCGTCGAGGAAGAGGACGAGATCATCGAGAAGGATCTGATCGAGAGCGAGGCATCTCGCCGCATCGACGATCCTATCCGGATGTATCTGACGCAGATGGGGCAGATCCCGCTGCTGACGAGGAAAGACGAGATCGCCCTGGCGCGGAAAATCGAGATCGCCCGCATGGCGTTCCGGCGCAAGATGCTCCAGTGCGACTACTGTGCCCGCAGCTCGGTGGAGCTGCTGCAGCAGGTCAGTGACGGCTCCATGTCGTTCGACCGAACGATCAAGACGGGCACCACGCCGCTGACCACGAAGAGCGTCATTCGCAAGCGGATGATGGAGAACCTCAAGACCGTCTGCCAACTGCTCGACATCAACCAGACGGCGTTCAAGAAGATTGTGGGCAACGAGCTGGCCGAAGAGAACCGGGCCGAGGTCAAGCGGCTGCGAAGAAACCGGCGCAAGATCGCGACATTGCTGGAGGAGCTGAGCCTTCGCACCAGCCGCATCCAGCCGATGAAAATGAAGCTGCATGGCATCTGCGAGAAGATGATGCAGATCGAGAAGACGATCGCGGCCGGGGCCAATGAGATCATGACCGCCGACGACATCGACGCGGCCCGGCAGGAACTTGTCGGCCTGCGAGAGCTGGTCCTCGATACGCCCGAGCAGTTGGAGAAGAAACTGCGGGCGATCGAGCGGGTCTTCTCGCAGTACGAGGAGGCCAAGCGAACGCTCTCCAGCGCGAACCTGCGTCTGGTGGTCTCGATCGCGAAGAAGTACCGCAACCGCGGCCTGAGCTTCCTGGACCTGATCCAGGAAGGCAACACGGGCCTGATGCGGGCCGTGGATAAATATGAGTACCGCCGGGGCTACAAGTTCAGCACGTACGCCACCTGGTGGATTCGCCAGGCCATCACGCGGGCCATCGCCGATCACGCCCGGACCATTCGCATCCCGGTGCACATGATCGAGACGATGAGCCGCATCCGCAGCGCCTCGAAAATCCTGCACCAGGAGCTCGGCCGCGAGCCGACGATCGAAGAGATCGCCAACGAGGTCGGCATGACCATGCAGGAGACCCGACGCGTGCTCAATATCTCCAAGCACCCGATCAGCCTGGACCGGCCCATCGGCGACAGCGAGGATTCCTACTTCGGCGACTTCATCGAGGACGACGACGTCGATTCGCCCGTGGCCTCCGCCACGCAGGAGATGCTCAAGGAGCGCATCGACATGGTGCTCAAGACGCTCTCCTACCGCGAGCGCGAGATCATCAAGCTGCGCTACGGCATCGGCGACGGGTACACCTATACCCTCGAAGAGGTCGGCCGGATCTTCAAGGTCACGCGGGAGCGCGTCCGGCAGGTCGAAGCCAAGGCCATTCGCAAGCTGCAGCACCCGGTCCGTGCCCGCAAGCTCGAAGGCTTCCTCGATCACAAGTCCGCGTAAGGGACTCAACAGAACTCTACTGGCCGGAGGGCAGTCCTTCCGGCCGTTTCTATGCGCACGCTGATTATCGCGATCTACTTCAGAACTCAGGAGGTGTTACGTGAAGGCCCACTCGCATGCGGCGATTCTGTTAGGAGCACTCATGGTCGGATTCTCTGCCATAGGTCCATACCCGGCACACGGTTCAGATCGAACAGGAGCAAGCCCGGCATCTACTGCAAACGAGACGAATCCGCTCCTGGTTGGGTGGACCACGCCTTTCGGCGTACCACCCTTCGACCGGATCAAAGAGGAGCATTACTTCCCTGCTTTCCAGAAGGCCATCGGCGCTAAGCGGCAGGAAGTGGATGCGATCATAGAAAACCCGCAGCCCGCCACGTTTGCCAATACGATCGAGGCGCTGGACGCCTCCGGCGAGCTGCTCGACCGTGTCGGCGGCGTTTTCTATAACCTCAAGTCGGCCGAGACCAGCGAGCAGATTCAGGAGATCGCCCGGCAGGTTGCTCCGTTGACCTCCGCGCTCGAGGACGACATCCTGCTCAATGAGCCGCTCTTCGCGAGGGTCAAGGCGGTCTGGGAGCAGCGTGACACGCTCCGGCTCAACGCCGAGCAACGTAGGCTTGTGGAGGAGACATACAAGGACTTCGTCCGGGGCGGGGCCAACCTTTCGGCACAGCAGAAGACACGCCTGCGCGCCATCAACGAGGAGCTTTCCCTGCTCGCCCTGCAATTCGGCGACAATCTTCTGAAGGAAACCAACGACTACCAGCTTGTCGTTGAGAAGCGGGAGGGCCTGGGTGGGCTGCCCGAGAGCGTGGTGACTGCGGCGGCGGAAGCGGCCGGCAAGGCCGGCATGGAAGGCAAATGGGTCTTCACCCTGCAGGCACCGAGCATCTGGCCCTTCTTGTCCTATGCCGACAACCGGGAGCTTCGCCGCCAGATCCTGACCGCGTACACGAAGCGCGGTGATCAGGGCAACGGGCAGGATAACAAAGCAGTCCTGGTCCGAACCGCCGCATTGCGCGCGGAACGTGCCCGGCTCCTGGGCTATGCGAGCCACGCGCATTTTGTCCTGGAGGAGCAGATGGCGAAGACGCCGGACCAAGTGTACCGCCTGCTGAATCAGCTCTGGACGCCCGCGCGGGCCGTGGCGAAGAAAGAGACGGCCGACCTTCAGGCCGTCATCCGGCAGGAGGGGCACGACTTTACGCTCGAGCCGTGCGATTGGCGATACTATGCCGAGAAGGTCCGCAAGGCCCGCTACAATCTTGATGAGAACGAGTTGCGGCCGTATTTCTCTCTGGAGAACGTGCAGCAGGGGGCCTTCTACGTGGCCGGGCGGCTCTATGGACTGACCTTCATCGAGCGGACCGATCTGCCGAAGTATCACGACGAGGTGCGCACCTTTGAGGTGAAAGACGCCGACGGCTCGCATCTGGGCGTGTTTATGGTCGATGTCCATCCGCGAGCCAGCAAGCGGGGTGGAGCTTGGTGCAGCGGGTTCCGCGACCAGTACGTCAAGGATGGGCGGGACATTCGTCCCATCGTGACCAACGTGTGCAACTTCACCCGTCCGTCCGGCGGTGCTCCGGCGTTGCTGTCTCTGGAGGAGGTGGAGACGCTCTTTCACGAGTTCGGCCACGGTCTGCACTCGCTGCTCTCGCGGATTCACTACCGGAGCCTGGGCCGGGTGCCCCGTGATTTCGTCGAGTTGCCCTCGCAGATCATGGAGCACTGGGCCCTGGAGCCGCAGGTGCTCAAGACCTATGCGAAGCACTGGCAGACCGCAGAGCCGATCTCCGACGAGTTGATCGCCAGGATCAAGCAGGCAGAGCGGTTCAACCAGGGTTTCGCCACGGTGGAGTACCTGGCCGCCTCGTTCCTCGATATGGAATGGCATGTCCTGGGCGAAGTGAAGGGACTGGATGCGACGAGCTTCGAGGACGCCGCCCTTGGAAAGATCGGCCTGATGCCGGAAATCGTGACTCGCTACCGCAGCCCGTATTTCCAGCACATCTTCGCCGGCGGGTACTCGGCGGGTTACTACAGCTACATCTGGAGCGAGGTGCTCGACGCCGACGCGTTCAAGGTCTTCCAAGAGAGGGGTATCTTCGATCCGGCCACGGCCCGGTCGTTCCGGACGAATATCCTGGAGAAACGCGGCACGGAGGATGCCATGGAGATGTTCAAACGTTTCCGGGGCCGCGAGCCATCCGTCGAGCCGCTCCTGGAGAAGCGGGGCCTCAAGTAACGTCACGTGCGAGCTGCTGGGCGAAGACGGCGTAACTGTCCTGCCCGTAGAGGCAGAAGACGATGCGCTCGATACCCGTTTGGCCCCGCAGGTACTCAACGGCTGTGGCGAGCATGATCTCGGCGCATCGCCGGATGGGAAAGCCGAAGATGCCCGTGCTGATCGCGGGAAAGGTGATGCTCTTGAGGTGGTTCTCGTCGGCCACTTTCAGCGAGTTCAGCGTGGCGTTCCGGAGCTTTTCGTCTTCGTCGCCCTCGCTCATGCGGGGCCCGACGGCATGGATGACGTGCCTGGCCTTGAGTCTGCCGCCGGTAGTGATGACGGCCCCGCCGACGCACGTGCCACCGATCTTGTCACACTCGGCCTGAATCTGCGGCCCGCCCTTTCTGCGAATCGCCCCGGCCACACCGCCGCCCAAGATCAACTGGTCATTCGCCGCATTGACAATGGCGTCGGTCTCCATCTCCGTGATGTCCCCTTCGACCAGCTCCAGCGTTCGCGCTGCAATCTTCACGTCCATGTCCAAGTCCCCCTATGCCACCAGACCCGACCTTTTCCGTATCATGATACCTGTCCCCAACCCGCATGGCAATCCCGAGAATCCCCTGGGGATGCATCCCTTCATGCCAATTACGTTTTTGCGACCTGCTGCAAGTGTCTGGGTGCCGATGGCGAATGGGCAAACCATCGGTACGCTGCCCGCTTGCCGATGCTACCCACAACCTTATGCTTGCTCTGGCACAACCTTGTCAGGCAGCCGTGGAGCACCGGATTTTGATTTGTCTGGGAGGTCGGATCGGGTAGAATGTGAATAGACGCCCCTGCGACCGTCGCGGGAAGAGAACCATAGGGCAATATCGATATCGGCAATTTGCGGGGAGTGGGTCGCCATGCGAATTCGAAAGGCCTTCACACTCATCGAGCTTCTCGTGGTCATCGCGATCATCGCGCTGCTGATGGGCATCCTGATGCCGGCCCTGATGCGAGCCAAGGAGCACGGCAAGCGGACGGTCTGCTGCAACAACGTCCGGCTTCTGGGGCTGGCGAATACGATTTACGCAGACCAGTGCGACGGCTGGTACGTCCCCGTCATCCATCGACTGGCGAATGAGACGCGCACCTGGCCGGCGAACCAGCTCTTCAGGAAGCTGGTGGGTTATAAAAATCGGCAGAGCAGCACGGAGAGCGATTGGCACGCCCCGAAGGAATTCCTGTGTCCGAGCGACGTGGTCTCGATCAAGCAACGCCTCGACGCGCAGTATGATTCCTGGCTCAGCTACGGCTACAACTTTACCGACTGGTACTACACCGACTGGTACGCCGCCAAGTATGCCGGGCACAAGAATACGACGGTCCCCAACCCGGCCGAGGAACTCATCTTCACCGAGAGCAACGATTGGTGGGCTTGGTGGAAGGGCGCCAATTACGTCGACGGATGGGATGTTCTTGGCCAGGACACGATCATGCCCTACAAGAATGTCGGCTGTGACGGCCCGACGCTATATCGGCACAGTGACGGCGTCAACCTCGCCTTCTATGACGGCCACGTTCAGTATATGAAAAAGGAAAAGGTCTACACCCTGAAGGCGTACCAGGACGGCACGCCTGGAATGTGGTCCACCTTCCGGCATTGGCCGCCGACGGACGCCGAGCAGAAGCGATTGCCAAGGCCATAACAGGCTTTTGTGGATGTTCGTCTGCCAGATGCACCGGCGCGGTTTGCCGGCTCGCCCTCATTCCTCGAGCCGAAAGCCAGGTGTCTTCCTGGCGCCTCCCGGGACAGGGAGGCGGAACCTCTCGCCAGCGAAGGGCCGCTCACAGGCTCTACGGGAGTGCGAAATAGGGGCGAATCGTCACGCTGTAGGCCGTACCGTCGTGAGCATTATATGTCAAGTCCGCTTCGCCGAGGTGCGTGGCGCCGAGTGAGACGCCCGGATGCTTGGGGCTGTCAACATGGAAGGTGATTCCCCGCAGATCGTCCAGCGTAGGAACATACCGACCCAACACCGGGTCATCCACCGCCTGGATGCGGATCGTGTCGTCTGCGGGGTCGTACTCCCAGTCCAGATGTTTTGAAACGACATAGTACTTGAGGAGGCGAGACGTGCGTAGCACCATGATTTCGCCGCGTCTGAACGCGTAGGCAAGCCGGCACAAGGCCTTGCGTGCTTCCGGGCCGAACGGCGGCCGCGTCTCAACGCGTTCGCCTGTCGCCAACCACGTCGGGGCTCCAAAATGGTTTGCCACGATTTCCCACAGGCCGCCGGTCTTGAGCCTCTCGATGTTGCACTCCTGTAACTGCTGATTGATCTTGTTGGGATAGCTGTCCATGTCTTCCAGTTTGCCGCCGGTGGCGCCGCTGGGGAAGGCACGTGATAAGCCCGCAGCCCCTCCTGAATTACGAAGCGCCCACCATCCACGCTGGAATTGGCCTCGACAGACCCTTGTCTCATGTTACTGCCGCTTTCTATCGGCAATCACTTATTACTACATTCGGATATCCAGTTCTGTCAAGCAGAAACGTGGGGTGCGTGGCAAAAATCGCGGTTTATCCGGAAGGTAAGATCGGGTGCCGCCAGGGTGGGCGGGGACAGGACTGAAAATCGGGTATGGGACGCGTGTGAACGCGTGGACAGTGGGGGTGGGCGAGATTCTGCTTGCAGGAAGTGCAGATTCGCTGGATAAAAAAAGAGATGATTTTTGTTGACAGGAATGGTCAAACAACCATAGACTTGATAGAAATCATTTTAAGGCTGCAAATATGGAACCATTGACGCCGAAGCAGCAACGGGTTCTCGAGTTCATCGCGAGCCGGTTGGGAGAGAACAGTCCGCCGAGCCAGCGGGAGGTGGCCCGCCATTTCGGGCTGGCCCAGAACGCCGCATACCAGTTGGTCAGATACCTCCGGAGAAAGGGCTACTTAGTGGATGCCGGCGGCCATCGGGGCCTGCGGCTGTCCCCGGAGTATCTCGGCGAGATAGAGGCCACGCAGGGCGTGCCCGTTCTCGGCAGGGTGGCGGCGGGCGAGCCGATCCTGGCGGAGCAGAACATCGAAGGCTACGTGGACTTAGGGGGGCTGTTCGGACGGTCCAAGGGGGCGTTCCTGCTGAAAGTTGCCGGCGACAGCATGGTCGATGAGGGCATCATGGACGGCGACTACGTGGTCGTCAAGCCCCGCTCGACCATTGACGACGGGCAGATCGGCGTCGTCCTGCTCGACGACGAGGCGACCGTCAAGAGAGTATTCCTACAGAAGGGGCGAATCGCCCTGAAGCCTGCCAATCGCAGGGCGGGGTACAGGACGAGATACATCAGGCAGTTTGATAAAGACGTACGGATCATCGGCAAAGTCATCGGCTGTATCAGAACAAACGTTGGATGACGGGAGTATGGATTGTCCTACCTACATAGGGATCGCAGGATGGTCCTATCCGGACTGGGAGGGGATCGTGTACACGGATCCGAAGATGGATCAGCTTGCGTACGTCAGTGGGTTCGTGGATTGCATCGAAATCAATAGCACGTTCTACCGGCCGCCGTTCGAGCGGAACACGAAGTCGTGGCTGGAAAGGACGTCGGATAAGCCGGACTTCTTCTTCACCGCCAAGCTGCACCAGAGCTTCACACACGAGGGCAAGATCGATAGCGTGGTGGTGAAGCAATTCCACGAGGGCTTCGCGCCGATGCTGGAGGTGGAGAAGCTCAAACATCTGCTCATCCAGTTCCGATATGACTTCGGCGATAACGCCGCGAACCGCCAGCACCTGGCGAAGATCGTTCAGCCCTTCAAGGACGCCTTCAGCTTGGTCGTGGAGCTGCGGCACAAATCCTGGGAGCGCCAGGACGCCCTGAGCTTTCTGCAGGAGCTGGGGGTTACGGTGTGTAATCTCGACTACCCCGTGTCGCGGCAATCGTTCAACCTGCAGCATTGCACGGTCGGCAGGGCGGGCTACTTCCGCATGCACGGGCGCAACGCGGAGAAGTGGTTCAGCAAGGCCGGCCGCGACGAGGTGTACAATTACCTCTATAACCAGCAGGAACTCGCGACAATCAAGGAGCGGCTCGACAGCCTGGGCAAGGCCTTCGAGTCGCTGACCGTGATCGCAAATAATCATTACCGGGGAGCCGAGCTGGCCAATGCCCTCGAACTCAAGGCGCTGGTCAGCGGCCAGAAACAACTAGTACCTGAGGGGCTCTTGAAGACATATCCCAACCTGGCAAAAATCGCACTAACGGAGTGACACGGCGGATCGCTCGGTTTGAATAAGTAGGCACTGTTTACCCTATCGGGTATTTGGACGGGGAAGGTATGCGCATTGCTGCCCTGACGTGCCGGAGCTTTTACAGCCTCCTGAGGGGGGCTGTGTCGGTGCTGCGGTGGGTGGAGAAGGTGGCCGAATATGGCTATGGGGCGGTGGCCCTGGCGGATGTCAATTCGATGTCGGGCGTGGTGGACCTGTGCAAAGCGGCGGGGAGGACCGACGTCCGGCCGGTCATCGGTGTCGAGATCCTGACCGACAGCCAGAGGGCGGTCCTGCTCGCCGAGGATCGGATCGGCTATGGGAATCTGTGTCGCATCACCACGGCGAGAAATCTGGATAGCGGGTTTGACCTCGTCGAGCAATTGCAGGCCGACAACCGGGGCGTCATCTGCATCTGTTCGCAGCCCAAGCTGCTGAGGGAATTGAAGGAATTCGTCCCCCGGGGCTACCTGTTTTCCGGCTGCAGCGACCCGGAGAAGGCGGAGTGGGCGGCCAGCCAAGGGGCAGAGCCGATTGCCTGGACCAGCGTCAATTGGCTGGAGAATGAGGATATGGAGATTGCCCGGTTGCTGGCGAGAATTCGGCGGTTGGGTGTGACCGGCGCCGGCCCCGAGGACGGCTGCGGTTTTGGGACGCTTGTCACGGCGAAGGAGCTGGAGCAGAGATTTCAACGCTGCCCGGCAGCGCTGGCCAATGCGGACCGGCTGGTGGAGCGATGCCGCTTCCAGTTACTCACCGGCAGGCCGATTCTGCCCCGGGTCGAGCTGGCCAAGGGGACAACCAGCGACATCGAGCTGGCCCGGCTTTGTCATCGGGGACTCGCGAAGAAATACAACCCGGCCGGTCACGCAGTGCTCAAGCGGCTGGAATACGAGCTGGCGACGGTGAAAAAGAACGGCTTCAGCGACTACTTCCTCGTGGTCCACGAGATCGTCGGCTTCGCCAAGCGGAACAAGGTGCCCGTCGAGGTCAGGGGCTCCGCCGCCGGCTCTCTGATCGCGCATGTGCTGGGGTTCACGCGGGTCTGTCCCGTCGAGAATCGGTTGTACTTCGAGCGATTCATGAACCCAGGCCGGACCGACTGTCCCGACATCGATGTCGATTTCTGCTGGCGAAGGCGCGATGAGGTTATCCGCTTCTGCTACGAGCGATGGGGCTCCGAGCGAGTCGCGATGGTCTGCAATATCAATCGCTACCGGCTTCGCAGCGCGATCCGCGACGTGGGCAGAGCCCTGGGCCTCGAGCCCGTGCAGATCAACCAATTGGCGCGCGAGGGCAAGATCAAAAGGTCCTCGCCGATCTACCGGCTGGCAGAAAAGCTTGTGGGCATCCCGCGACATTTGGGTGTCCACTGCGGCGGGATTGTTGTCACGCCATACCCGGTGTGGCAGATCGCGCCTCTGGAGCGGGCGAACAAGGGCGTCGTCATCACGCAGTACGACAAGGACGCCATCGAGGCGGTCGGCCTGGTAAAGATCGATCTGCTGGGCAACCGCGCGCTATCCACCGTCAACGAGGCGATCCAGATCGTCCACGCGACGCGAAACGGCGATAGTGATTTAAGTTTCGATCCCGGCGACACGAAAACGGCGGAGATGTTGAGCGCCGGCGAGAGTCTCGGCGTGTTCCAGAGCGAGTCGCCGGGCATGAGGCAGCTTCTTCGCGGCCTGAAGGTCAAGAGTAAGAAGGACCTGGCGATTGCACTATCCTTGATTCGTCCCGGACCGGCCTCGGGCGGAATGAAGAGCGAGTTCATCGAGCGGCACGTCAACGGCAAGCCCTTCAAGTACCTGCATCCAAAGATCGAAACGCTCCTCGGCGACACGTACGGCGTGATGCTCTACCAGGAGGACGTCATGCGGATCGCCGTGGAAGTCGCCGGCTATACCGTGGCCGATGCGGATCGCTTCCGGTCCGAGGTCTCGAAGAAGGTCTCGCCGTCACGCGTGCAGGCCCAGTACATCGATTTCGTTCGCGTGCGGGCGGACCGGGCGGGCATCGACCGCCAGACCGCCGAGACCATCTGGGACGAGGTCCTGCGTTTTGCGGCCTATTCGTACTGCAAGGCACATGCGACCGTCTATGCCAACATTGCCTGGGAGACGGCATATCTCAAGGCCCATTACCCGAGCCAGTTCTACTGCTCGCTGTTCAACAACCACCAGGGGATGTACCCGCTGCGGGTCTATGTCTGGGACGCGAAAAGGCATGGCGTGAAGATCCTGCCGCCCCACGTGAACCATAGTAGCATCGAATGGAGCTTTCATGGAAACGCAATTCGCGCAGGACTGAATATCGTCAAGGGTCTGAGCGGCGGCACCGCCGGGGCGATCATCGAGCAGAGGCGGGTCCGGGAGTTCACGGATATGGATGATCTGCGAAGACGCGTGAGGTTCCGCAGGCCCGAATTGCAGAACCTGATTCATGTCGGGGCGTGCGATGGGCTGGGGCCGACGCGGCCGGCAATGCTGAGCGGATTGCGGTTCGCCTTGCCGCGAGAGAATCAGCCGATGCTGTTCGACATCTACGGAGATGGCTCCGCCGAGAACTTGCCCGACTACGACAGGGTGGTGAAGCTGGCGGCGGAGCTCGATGTCACGGGGATACCATTCACCATGCACCCGGCCGTGCTGCTTCCCAGCCGCTACGTGACCGCGACAAGGTTGCACGGGTCCCTCGGCAGAAAAGTCACCGTGGCCGGATTCGTGGCGACCGCCCGGCGGGCTCGCACGAATGACAATCGAGTGATGGGGTTCGTGACGTTGGAGGACGCCACGGGACTGATCGAGGTGAGCTTCTTTCCCGACCAGATCGCACTATACAGAACCATCTGCTCCTACGGCGGCCCCGTCTGGGTCTGCGGCAAAGTCACGGAGCACCTGTCCTCTGTCTCCCTCGATGCCTCCGCTTGCGGCAGGATGGAATAGGGCACGACACAGGCCACACCAATTTGACCATTGCTCCAAATACTGTGGGGTCTTACAATGGACTCCATGCACTATACATGCTGAAAAACGTCTCGTGGAGGATAGTCACCATGAAGAGAAGATCGTTTCTGAAAGTGGCAGGGGGTATCGCGGGCAGTTGCGCTCTTGGGCCGGGTTCACTCCCGGTGTTCGCGGGGCCAACGGGGGACAAGCGAGCCGACTGGCCGCGGCGCGTCCTTGGACGCACGGGCGAGAAGGTCTCGACCGTCGCATTCCCCGGCCTGGCGATGATCCAGCAGGAGCAGGACGAGTGCACCACCGCCGTCCACAGGATTTTCGAGCGGGGCGTGAACTACTTCGATGTCGCACCCGCCTACGGCAATGGCACGGCGGAGACTCGCTTGGGAATCGCCTTGCAGGGACTCGACCGCAGTCGCCTCTTCCTGGCCTGCAAAACGAAGATGCGTGACAAGGAGGGGGCCCGGCAGGAGCTGGAGCGCTCGCTCCAACGGCTCAAGACCGATCACTTCGACCTCTATCAGATGCACGCGATCTTCACGCCCGAAGAAGTGCAAAAGGCCTTCGGGCCCGGCGGCGCCATCGAGACCTTCCTCAAGGCGAAGGAGGAAGGCAAGGTCCGCTTCTTCGGCTTCTCGGCACACACGACGAAGGGCGCCCTCGAAGCCCTCAAGGCATATCCGTTCGACACGGTCATGTTCCCGATCAGCTTTGCGGAGTACTTCCAATTTGGATTTGGCAAGCCGGTACTGGAGGAGGCTGGTCGGCGCGGGACAGTGGTCGTTGGGATGAAGGCGTTGTACGGTGGGGCGTGGCTCGAGGGCGTGGAACGGACTCGCAAGTGGTGGTACCGAACGGTAGAAAAGGATGACGAGGTCGCCCTGGCCATTCGGTTCACGCTGTCGCAGCCTGGCGTGGTCGCGGCGGTGCCGCCCTCGTTCATCGACCTCACGGATAAGGCGATCACCGCGGCGCAGGCGTTTCAATCTATCTCAGAGACCGAGTTGACGAAACTGCGAGAGATGAGCGTCGGCCGCGGCTCGGTCTTCCAGGCGGACGAGAACCGTGTGGCCGCCGGACAGCCGGTGTACGGACACTTGTACGCCGACAGCCCGCACGGACATTGTCCCTGTATGCATGCTTGATAGTTAGTTGCGCGGTCCCTGGAAGACCGGGCTGGTGGGAGGCTGCAATCGTATATGGACAGAGTTGAGATAGCGTTGATTGCCATAGTCCTGCTTGTCGGTGGGAATTCATACTGCGGTTTCGCGGACGCCAAGCCTCGTGCCGAGCACGGGCTGCACTACGTGACGCCGGCGACCGTTTGGGACGAGGCGATGCCTCTGGGCAACGGTTTGCTCGGTGCGCTGGTCTGGGGCGACGGCAAGCCGCTGCGGATTTCGCTGGACCGGACGGACCTGTGGGACCTGCGTCCCGTGCCCGAGTTCTACACACAGGAGTACTCATACAAGACGATGCGGCAGTGGGTGAAGGAGGGCCGGATCGACGACCTGCACCGGTTGTACGATAAGCCCTACGGAAACCCCGGCCCGACGAAGATTCCCGCCGGACGTATCGAGCTGACGTTCGCGGACGATTGCATGTTCCAGAGTGCTTCGCTGGACCTCGCCAGGGCGATCTGCGAGACCCGGTTTGTCAATGGGATGACAGTCCGCGTCTTCACCCATGCGAGGGAACGCTTCGGGCTCATTGAGGTCCAGTCAGGCAGACCCATACGGATCTCGCTGCTCGCGCCGCCGTTCGCCGGCAAGGTCACCGAGGAAGCCGGTGCGGGCAAGATCAGTGCCGGCGACCTGGCGAGCCTCCGGTATGATGCACCGGTGGAGTCCCGGGGCGATGACTGGACCGGCTACCTCCAAAAGGGCTGGGGCGATTTCCGTTTTGCTGTTGTCCTCACATGGCGCTCGACCGGGCAGGGCTGGCTGGGGGCCTGGTCCATTGTGACCTCCAAGGATTCGAGGGAACCTCTGGAGGTCGCCCGGCGCAACTGTCAGCGAGCACTCGATGCCGGGCTTGACAAGCTCCTGGAGAGCCACACGCAGTGGTGGGCTTCGTATTGGGGCAGGGCGGCGGTATCCGTGCCGAACCCGATCATCGAGCGGCAGTGGCATCTCGAGATGTACAAGTTCGGTTCCGCAGCGCGGGCGGACACGCCGCCGATCACGCTGCAGGGGCCCTGGACGGCGGACGACATGAAGATCCCGCCATGGAAGGGCGACTATCACCACGATCTGAATACGCAGTTGAGCTACTGGCCCGCCTACGGCGGCAATCAGCTCGACGGCGCTTCCGGCTACGTTGCGTGGCTTTGGCAGACGAAAGAAACGGCCCGCGAATGGACGAAGCGATTCTTCGATCTGCCCGGCCTGAACGTGCCGATGACGGCGGACCTGGAGCAGAACCAGATCGGCGGCTGGCATCAGTACACGCATTCCGCGACGACCGGGGCGTGGCTGGCTCATCATTTCTACCTGCAGTGGCGATACAGCATGGACAGGCGGTTCCTGCGGGAGCGGGCTTGGCCGTGGTTGAAGGATGTCTCGACCTTCCTGGAGGCCGTGGCGGAAAAGGGCCCGGACGGCAAGCGGACGCTGCCGCTCAGCTCTTCGCCGGAGATCAACGACGATCGGCTGGAGGCGTGGTTCCCCTCCATCACAAACTACGATCTCGCCCTGACCCGCTGGACATTCGAGAAGACGGCCGAGCTGGCGAAAGAACTCGGCAAGAGACGTGAGGCGGAGCATTGGCTGCAGGTCCTCTCGGAGATGCCGGAGCTTGCCGTCGATCCCAAAAGCAACAAGCTGCTTGTAGCGAAGGACTACCCGCTGCCGTTCTCGCACAGGCATTTTTCGCACCTGATGGCGATCCATCCGCTCGGCTCGATCCGCTGGGAGAATGGCCCGCGGGATCAGGGGATCATCGAGGCGTCCCTGACGGACCTCGACGAAAAGGGCACGAAAGCGTGGTGCGGCTACAGCTTCTCGTGGCTGGCGAGCCTGGCCGCAAGGGCACGCAACGGTGAGAAAGCGGAGCGGGCATTGGAGGTTTTCTCGACGGCCTTCTGCCTGCGCAACGGCTTTCACTGCAACGGAGACCAGTCCGGCAAAGGATATTCCGACTTCCGTTATCGGCCATTCACATTGGAGGGGAACTTCGCCGCGGCCGCCGGCCTGCAGGAAATGCTCCTGCAAAGCTATGGCGGCACGATCCGCGTTTTCCCGGCGATCCCGGCGGCTTGGAAGGAGGCATCCTTCGAGACCCTGCGCGCCGAGGGCGCCTTCCTCGTCTCCGCCGAGCGTAAAGATCGGCTGACGCAGTCCGTGGAAATCTTCGCCGAGAACGGCGGCACTCTGCGTCTGGAGAATCCCTTCGGCGACGCCGGGTACGCAGCAGGTGGTGTCGCGGCCGACAACATCAAAGCGGATGCAACCGACCTTATTATCACGACCTCACGTGGTCAGAGGGTAAGCCTCACGCGCAGATAGCCGCTATATGGTGATCTTCTACCCCGATAAGCAAAATCGCTATGGAACGATCGCGGGCATCATCCTGGCCGGTCTGGCGATGTCCGTGGGCTGGGGCTTTCGCGGGGACTACGGGCACGAGGCCGGCGCGATGGTTCCCGGGGCACTGCTGGGACTGGCTATTTGTATCAGTTCCGGCCGGGCCGACTGGTGGCGCCGGGCGGCCATCATGGGGATGTGCGGCGCGATTGGCTGGGCCTTCGGCGGCCAGATGAGCTATGGCCGAATCATCGGCTACACGGGCGGCGCATCGATGCTCGACGTTTTCTATGGCTATGCCTGTTTGTTGCTCATCGGTGGATTGTGGGCCGGCATCGGCTCAGCCATCCTGGCCGTGAGTGTCACTCAGTCACGCTCATACCTGGAGCAATTCACTCGCCCGCTGATCGTCCTCGGGCTGGTGTGGCTGATGCTCCATCTGACCGGCCTGACCGACAAGCTTGTGGGCAAATGGTCCCTGCACGACACGGATTGGGTGGGGGCGTCGTCGGCATTGGCAGCGTGCGGCGTGTGTGCCGTGTTGTTTCCCCGTGACCGCAGCGCCTGTGCCATGATAGCGGTTTTGGCCGCAGGATGGTGGGCCGGATACCTGGTTCTGGTCGGCTTGCTCGGTCTGCACATGACGCCCCCACGAAGCGACAACTGGGCTGGTTGCGTCGGCCTGTTTGCCGCCTTGCTCGCATATCTGCACAGGCGGGGGGACCGTACAGCCACGATGCTTGCCGGCTGGGGCTTTCTCACTGGCGGCATCGGCTTTGTGCTCGGCGACTTCGCGAACATGCTCGGCAGGGCCCAATGGGGTCCGATCGGCCGGTACGAGGTCCTGCGCGGCCTGGACTACTGGAAGTGGATGGAGCAGCTCTTCGGCCTCATCATGGGCCTGGGGGTCGGGGCGGTATTCCTGCGACGTGTCAGGACAAGCCTGTCCACCCCGCCGGAAGACTCGCGGGGAAAGCGCCTAGGCGTCGTGTCGCTCATGTTCCTCCTAGCGGTCATGATGTGGCTGAACTTATCCAAGAATGTCTCAAATTGGGCCAAGGGCAGCCACATTCCGCAAAGTGTCCTGGGGGTAGGCTTCGCGTGGTGGTTCCTGATGATCGGCGTGCTGCTGTCGGTCGCCGTGATTGTCGCTATCGTTCGGCAGCACCGCGGCCGCCTCGCGTTTTCCCCAGCGAGCGACTTTGGCCGAGCGCAGATGCTGTTTCTGTTCGTCCTTTGGGTCCCCGTCATTGGCGCGTTTACGCAGGCGTTGCCGGGCCTGTCGAGCAGGGGAGTGTTCCTCGTGCAGGCGAGCTTCTGGATTACCGCCGCTCTGTGCTCGCTGATCGTGGTCAGTCTGACAGGCGCACCAAGATCGGGACCAGCCGAGCCGCGAGGACCGTCGGATGCGTCCTGGGCACTGGGGTGGAGGTTCTGGGCGTGTCTCTGCCTCGTTCCGTTTCTTCTCTATGTCACTGCATACCTGACCGTTGCATCGCACGATGGGCCGCTGTCGGGCAGCCAAGTGCGCTTCTCTCGCCCAGCGGCCGCCGAACCTGCTCCTATTCGCCCGTGATCCAGGATTCGGTGAATCTCGCGTGCTTGATCGTCTTGTGTGCCTGCCCCGCCTAGCTGCG
>Ga0315274_10001439_pt1 | contig 36432 bp, 35 predicted proteins | sample YL17G02_20_MG_FD_203700 | JGI IMG/M metagenome (GOLD analysis project Ga0315274, IMG submission 203700) | Sediment microbial communities from Yellowstone Lake, YNP, Wyoming, USA - YL17G02_20 | ecosystem: Environmental > Aquatic > Freshwater > Lake > Sediment | place: USA: Wyoming | collected...
GCTCGTTTTCCCGGGAACCTGTTGGGATGAGCGTTGCCGGCACGGAGCGCCCTTCCAAGTCAAAGACCTGAAAAAGGCCTTGAGGGGAGGAACGTCTTTTGACTTGGCCTTTCATAGATGACCCCAGCCTATTTTCGGGATAGCAAAAGCAGGATTGAGGACCGGCAGATAGACTTGATTTTTCGCCCGGTCGCACTCAATATAGTACTATGAAGATCAAGGTAGTAGTCCACGAGGCCGAGGAAGGCGGGTATTGGGCGGAGGTTCCCGCGATCCCGGGGTGTGCGACCCAGGGGGAGTCTTTTGAGGAACTCTTAAAAAATTTGTACGAGGCGATTGAAGGTTGCCTGGAGGTTGAAATTAAAAAACCCAAAAAGCTCTCCAAGGATCGCGTCCTGGAAATCGCCATATGACGCAAATCTCTGGAAAAGAGCTTGCGAAAATAGTTGAAAGACACGGCTGGGTTTTGCGGAGAGTTCACGGCAGTCATCATATTTACGGCAAGAGAGGCAGTATTATTCGCTTGTCGATTCCGGTCCATGGCAATAAGCCCTTGAAAATCGGACTACTCAACCATCTCCTTAAGATGGCGGGAATAGACCGAAAAAAATTAAGAGGTTGAATGGAAAGCCATCATTTCATGAAAATCCCATGAGCAAGCCTCCGTAACGCTCCCGGCAAGTAACTTCATGCGCTCGCTTTGTTCTTTGTAGAGCTCTGACCCTGCTCGGGCTCTTGCCGGCGCGGCCCTTCCAACTTGATTTTCCGGTCATGTAAAGTCAATATAAGCTGGTAATCAAGACCAGGACAAGGTGGAGGAACTATGGAGGGCGGCAAGAAGTTTATGTGGCAGGGAGTGATCCGGCATTACAAGGAACACCTCCCGATCAAGAGGGACGAGTGCATTGTAACTCTTCTGGAAGGCAATACTCCGCTCATCCCCTCGCGCAGGCTGGCCGGAGAGATCGGCAAGGGCGTTGAGGTTTTTTTCAAGTTTGAGGGTCTGAACCCGACGGGGTCGTTCAAGGACCGGGGCATGACCATGGCGATTTCGCACGCGTTGGAGGAAGGGGCCAATGCGGTGATCTGCGCGAGCACGGGCAACACCTCCGCGAGCGCGTCGGCTTATGCTGCCCGGGCCGGGATGAAGTGCTACGTGCTCATCCCGGAAGGCAAGATCGCGCTGGGCAAGTTGAGCCAGGCCATGATGCACGGGTCGGTGGTGGTGCAGCTGGACGGGAACTTTGACCAGGCCCTGGACATCGTGAAGGAGCTGGGGGAGAAGTTCAAGGTCGAGATCGTGAACAGCATCAACCCCTTCCGGATCGAAGGCCAGAAGACCGCTTCCTTTGAAATCTGCGACGTGCTCAACGGCCCGCCCGACCAGCACTTTCTTCCGGTCGGGAACGCCGGCAACATCACCGCCTATTGGAAGGGCTACAAGGAGTATTACAAGCTCGGGAAGATCGACCGGCTCCCGCACATGAACGGGTTCCAGGCCGCGGGCTCCGCGCCCATCGTGCTCGGCCATCCGGTCAAGAACCCGGAGACCGTGGCCACCGCGATCCGGATCGGGAACCCCGCGAGCTGGAAGTCCGCGGAGCAGGCCCGCGACGAGAGCGAGGGCATGATCGACATGGTCACCGACGAGGAGATTTTAAAGGCTTACAAATACATGGCGACCAGCGAGGGCGTGTTCTGCGAGCCGGCTAGCGCCGCGGGCGTGGCCGGGCTGCTCAAGATGAAGCAGAAGGGCGCGAACTTCTCCGGGCAAAAAATCGTCTGCACGCTCACCGGGCACGGGCTCAAGGACCCGGACAATGCCATCAAGATGAGCGCGCCGACCATCAAGCTCCCGGCCAGGCTGGAGACCGTGGTGGACGCGCTCAAGTTGGAGAAGAGGTAATGGCCCGCCGTTACATCATCCTGATCGGGGACGGCATGGCCGACACCCCGGCTGATTTCAAGGGCGGGAGGACCCCCCTGGTCGCGGCCAGACACCCGAACATGGACAGGCTCGCGGCCAAGGGCAAACTGGGAACGGTCGCCACCGTGCCCAAGGGCATGCACTCCGGCTCCGACGTCTGCAACATGACCATCCTGGGATACGACCCCAAAAAATATTACACCGGTCGCGCGCCGATTGAGGCCGCGGGAAACGGCCTGAAGCTTGCGGACGACGAAGTCGCGTTCCGCTGCAACCTGGTGGGACTGCGCCTGGACAATGCGCAACTGCTGATGGACGACTACAGCGCCGGGCACGTCACCGACGACGAGGCGCGCCGGTTGATCGAACTTCTGAACAAGGAACTTTCAAACCCGACCCTCAAATTTTATCCCGGCGTGAGCTACCGGAACCTTTGCGTGGTCAAGTACCTTGACCCCTCCGCGGTTTACATCCCGCCCCCGCACGACATCCTGGGCCAGCCGCTGGAAAAGCACCTGCCCCGGGGAAAGCTCAATGACGCGCAGATGCTGGCGCTGGACCTGATGGCCAAGAGCCGCGAGCTTTTCAAGGACCACCCGGTGAACCAGGCGCGAAAAGCCGCGGGCAAAAAGACCGTGGACTCAATCTGGCTCTGGGGCCAGGGAAAAAGGCCGAGCCTGCCGACTTTGCAGGAGCGCGCGGGCGTGACCGGGGTGGTGATCTCGGGCGTGGACCTGATCCGCGGCCTGGGAAAACTGGCCGGGCTGGAAATCGTCAAAGTCCCGGGCGCAACCGGATATATCGATACCAATTACGCGGGCAAGGTCCAGGCCGGGCTGGACGCGCTCAAGCGCGGCGATACTTTTGTGTTCATCCACGTGGAGGCCCCGGACGAGGCCGGCCACGCCGGAGACCTTAAGCTCAAGACCAGGGCGATTGAGCTTTTTGACGCGAAGGTGGTCGGCCCGTTCGTGAAGGGCCTGAAGAAATTTGACGACTGGGTCATGATCGTGATGCCCGACCACACCACGCCCATCAAGCTGCGCACCCACCACACCGACCCCGTGCCGTTTATCGTGGTCAGCGCCCAAGACTTGAAGTCAAAAAAACGCGCGGCGCGCAGATACACCGAGGCGCACGCGGCCAGGTCCAAAATCAAAATCGGCGTGGCCTGGGAGCTGCTGGACAAATTCTTCTTCGGGAAGTAAGCATGGCCAAGGTGGTTGTGATAGAAGACCGGTGCAAGTCGTGCGAGCTCTGCGTCTCCGTGTGCGCGAGGCAGTGCCTGAAAATTTCCGACCGCCACAACCAGAGCGGGTACTTCGTGGTCGAATTCACGGGCGATGACAAATGCACCGGCTGCGGCCTGTGCGGGGAAATGTGCCCGGATATCGCGGTGCAGGTCTACAAATGAACAGGTGAAAATGGTGAAGATGGTGAAATTGGTAAAACTGGTGAAGACATGGCGAACCAGCAGATAAAAATACAAAGATTCGAGGATCTGAAAGAATGGCAAAAAGCCAGGGAAATCATTAAAATGATCTATCTTGCCACGGACAAATCCGCGTTCAGGAAAGATTGGGCCTTGACAACTCAAATGCGGAGAGCGGCAATATCCATGCAATCAAACATTGCGGAAGGATTTGAAAGAGCGCGCCACCGGGAATATGTCCAATTTCTTACTATCGCAAAAGCCTCAGCCGCAGAATTGAGGTCTCAACTTTACACTGCTCTTGACCTGGCGTATTTAGACAAAACGGATTTCGACGCGATCTACAAGGAATTGGTTTACCTTTCAAGAATGCTTAACCGGCATATAAGCTATTTGAAAGATTACGGAAAGACCGAGAAGGCGATAAGATAATGACGTTGAACTGTCTAAATGATATTTCCACCGATTTTACCAGCTTTACCAGTTTTACCAATTCTACCTGTTTTACCAGGCGGCTTGCATGAAAAGACTGACCAAAGGCAACGACGCCATCGCCATGGCCGCCATCGAGGCCGGCTGCCGTTACTACTACGGCTATCCGATCACGCCCCAGAACGACATTCCCGAATACCTCGCCCGCGAATTTCCCAAAATCGGAGGAGTGTTCCTCCAGGCCGAGTCCGAAGTCGCAGCCATCAACATGGTGCTGGGAAGCGCGGCCTCGGGCAAACGCGCCATGATCAGTTCCTCCGGCCCCGGCATCAGCCTGATGCAGGAATGCTTGAGCTACATGTCCGGTTCGGAAATCCCCTGCGTGGTGGTCAACATCGAGCGCTCAGGCCCGGGACTGGGAGGCATCTCCCCCAGCCAGGGCGACTACTTCCAGGCCACCCGCGGAGGCGGACACGGCGATTACCGCACGCCCGTGCTCGCGCCCTACTCGGTCCAGGAAATGTACGACTTCACTTTCCTCGCGTTCGACATCTCGGACGAATACCGGAACCCGGTGCTCATCCTGGCCGACGGCATGCTCGGTCAGATGAAGGAGCCGCTGGACACGCGCAAGCCCCCTATGCGCGAACTCCCGCCCAAGACCTGGGCGCTCACCGGGTGCGAGGGCCGGAACCCGCGGCTTTTGAAATCGCTCTATCTGGGCGTGCGCGAACTGGACAAGCATTGCTGGGACCTGCACGCCAAATACGAGCGGGTCAAGCAGCGCGAGACGCGCTGGCAGGAAGTGGGCACCGAGGACGCGGACCTGGTGGTGGTCGCTTTTGGCACTGCGGCGAGGATTGCCCGGACCTCGGTCGCGGACGCGCGCAAGATGGGATTGAAGGTCGGGCTGTTCCGGCCCGTCACCCTCTGGCCTTATCCCGAGCAGCGGCTGGAAGAACTGGCGAAGAAGACCAAGGCTTTTCTGGTGGTGGAACTCAACACCGGGCAGATGATTGAAGACGTGAAGATTTCGGTCGGCAAGCAGAAGCCGATTGAATTTTACGGCCGCCCGCCCGGGGCCGAGGCCCTGCCCATGCCCATTGAAATCCTGGACCAGATCCGCGAGGTGTACCCGTGAGCCAGGAAAAACACCGCGAGATGCGGCTGATCAACCCCCGGCCCAGAACCCTGATCGACCGGCCCTCGCATTTCTGCCCCGGCTGCCACCACGGCATCATCCACCGGCTCACCGCCGAGGCCATCGACTACTTCAACGTCCGCGAAAAAGCCATCGGCGTGGCCTCGGTCGGATGCTCGGTGTTCCTCTACGACTTCATGGCCACCGACGTGCTCGAGGCCCCGCACGGACGAGCCTCGGCCGCGGCCACCGGCATGAAGCGGGTGCAGCCGGAAAAAATCATCTACACCTACCAGGGCGACGGAGACCTCGCCGCCATCGGCACCAGCGAGATCATCCACACCGCCAACCGGGGCGAGCCGATCACGGTGGTGTTCGTCAACAACACCAATTACGGCATGACCGGCGGGCAGATGGCGCCCACCACCCTGCTCGGGCAGAAGACCACCACCACCCCCTACGGCCGAGACTTCAAGCGCGACGGATACCCCATCCGCATGACCGAGCTGCTCGCCACTTTGGAAGGCGTGGCCTTCTGCGCTCGAGGCGCGGTCAACACCCCGGCCAACGTGAAAAAGACGCGCGCGCTCATCCGGCGAGCGTTCGAAGTGCAGATCAAGGACATCGGGTTCGGGTTTGTGGAAGTGCTTTCCGCCTGCCCGACCGACTGGGGCCTGAAGCCCATCGACGCGGTCAAGCGGGTGGAGGAAGAGTTGATCCCTTATTATCCGCTGGGGATTTACAAGGACAAGAAAGAGGCGGACCACTTCTGATGTATACCGACGTGATGATGGCCGGGTTCGGAGGACAGGGCATACTGCTCATCGGCAACCTCCTCGCCGAAGCCGCGCTGCTGGAAAACTACAACGTGACCTACATGCCCACCTACGGCGTGGAGATGCGGGGAGGCGCCGCCAACTGCACGGTGATCATCTCCGACCAGGAGATCGGCTCGCCCCAGACCAGCGCGCCCGAGGTGCTCCTGGTCATGAGCGAGCAGGCGCGCTCGAAGTATGAGCCGCGTCTCAAGCCCGGCGGAATTTACATCATCAACTCCTCCCTGGTTGAGCTCAAGGCCGTGGCCAGGAGCGACGTGGAAAAAGTGGTCATCCCTTTCAACGAGGTCGCGACCGGGATGGGCAATTCCAAGTTCGCCAACATGATCGCGCTCGGCGCTTACCTCGGCAAGAAACCGGTGGTCAAACTGGCGAGCATTGAAGCGATGCTCAAGCCGGCATTTGCCGGAAAGAAGCCGGAATTGGTATCATTGAACTTGAGGGCGATTGAAAAGGGAATTGAACTGGCGCGGGGTCTGGCCTGAATTGCGGGGTCAGACCCCAACGATGCCGCATGGAGGGGTCTGGCCTCAACATCAGTGCTCGGGCTTCAGCGAAGAGGCCTGACCCCACATGAGCGAAAAAATCGGAGGCCGCCATGACCGAAATTTTTGAAGAGATGAAGATCGGGGAAAAGATCAAGCAACTGCGCGAGGACCAGGCGCTTACGCTGGAAGAGCTGGCCAGGCGCGTGGGCGTGAGCCCGAGCGTGCTCAACCAGATCGAGAACCACCTGGTCAGCCCTCCGCTCGGCACGCTGATTAAGATTGCGGCCGCGCTCAACGTGGCGATTGGGGACTTTTTCGGAGGAGAGGCCGGGGCTTACAGCATTGTGCGCAAGAACGAGCGGAAGAAGGTATCGCGCTTTGCCTCCAAGGATGGAGTCAACTACGGTTATTTCTACGAGTCGCTCGGCTTTGACAAAAAAGAGCGGCACATGGAGCCTTTCCTCGTCACCCTCCAGAAATCTCCGATGGAAGCCAAATCCCTTTCCTCCCACCCCGGAGAGGAATTCATCTTCGTGCTTGAAGGAAAAGTCCTGGTTCAACTCGGGGATCACTCCGACACACTCCTGCCCGGAGACTCCATCTATTACGACGCCACCATCCTCCACCACGTCGGCGCCTCCGAATGCGACGAAGCCAAAATCGTCGCCGTGCTCTGGGCCCCCAAAGAATAATGGGGTCAGACCTTGCTTTAATGCCTTAACGAGATTGGCAAAGCTGGCGAAGATAGAAGATTTTATGGGTTTAACCATTTTGACCATTTTTACCAATCGGAGGAGAAGTTATGAGCGGCAAGGTGGTGTTTGATAATCCCTCCCCGGACGTGCTTGAGAAGAAATCCGGCGGGGGATGTTTGCGCCTTTTCGGTCTTCCGTTTTTTCTGGCCGGACTGTTCGTGCTGCAGATACCGCTGGGGCTCATCCCGTTGGAGAACCAGGACGCGATCAAGGGCTGGATGACGGTTTTCATTCCCTTGTTCTCGCTGCCGTTCATCGCGGTCGGGGGCGGGCTCTTGTTTGGCGGCAAAACCCTGACCATGGACAAGACCCGCAACAGCTTAACCCAGGCCTGGAAACTTTTGTCCTTCCCGGTCCGGGCCAAGGAGTTCCCGCTGGACGGCTTCTCCGCCATCGCGGTGCGGAAGGACGTTGGCGATTCCGACTCGCCCACCACCTATCCGGTCTCGCTCGCAAACCAGGACCGCGTGCCCATCCTGACCCTGGTCAACCCGGTTAAATACGAGGACTCGCGCCGGGTCTCGGAGCAGGTCGCCAAATTCTTGAACTTGCCGGTTGAGGACTCGGTCTCGGGCGAAACCGTGGTTCGCGAGCCGGAGCGGCTGGACGAATCAATTGCCGGGCGCGCGCGCCGGACCGGGGAAAAAGTTGGGTTGCCTCCTGCGCCGCCGGTGATGAGGTCAAAAGTTGAGCAACTGGGCAGGCAGCTTGTCATTGACATTCCCGGCCGGGGGATAGGCGCGGCAAGTCTGATCGGCGCCGCGGTCCCGCTGGTGATCGCGGCCTTCATCATCTCCTCGGTCTTGGACATGCGCGGACCGTTCATTGACCAATACCGCTTCTATATCATCATCATCGGCCTGATCGCGCTCCACGCGATTTTGATCGGCCTGTTGCCCGCGCTCCGCCGACGGAGCAATGTCACAAGGGTGACCGCCTCGCCCGAGGAGTTAAGAGTGGAATTTCGCGCAGGTCGCAAGGTCAAGACCCAGGTTATTCCCTCGGCCGAGCTTGAGGAGTTGCATTTGCCCAAGGTAAAACACCCGTTCGGCCCGCAAATGAAAAACCTGGCCGACGCAGGCCAAGCCGCGGGATACACCGGCGCGCCGAGGATGCCCGACGGGCGGCCCGCCCCCAAATGGCTGGTGCTGCTCGGCTCGCTCGCGCGCTCGCCCGGCATCACCGCCCAGTCCGACAAGGCCATGGTCCAGTTCGGCGCCGGCCTGCCCGAGGACGAACTTGCATATCTCTGCGCCTTGATCAAAAAGGCGATGGTGGAATGATCCGGCCCCGCGGATAAGCAAACGGGCTAGGCCGCGATTATACCGCTATGCTTGCTCGATGCTTTTCCGCTTTCAACCAATAAGGCCAGGACTGAATAGAACATTGCATAATAAGACCGGTTAACCGAGCCGCGGCAGCTCTTGCCTGCTTTCAACAATAACCCCGATTCACGCAACGAATCCTCGGCCTGCTGCAACCGGTATTTGACAAGCGCTTCTTTCATAGCCTTACACCTTCTCGCTCGATGACTCTTACAATCGGAGCCTCGGCCATGACTCCCCGCCATTCTTTACGAGTGAAAATAACAGGGACGATCACCATATCCGCCTTAAAGCCGACCTCCCATGCGCAAGCAAAGACAAGGTCGCGCACTTTGCGGTTCAACCGCTCGACAATCACGCAGAGATCGAGGTCGGAATCGGGTGCAAAGTCTTTCCGCACCCGCGAGCCGAAGGCAATAACCTCCACCTCCCCCAGCCGCTTTTGCAACAGAGCCTTCAAATCTTTCGCCAACTTTCTGGTCCGGGCTTCCATCACTCTGATTATAGGCACCAGCCAGGCCCTGGTCAAAGACCCCTCTGCGCATTAATCAAGAATACGATGGCTCAATATAATTCCAGTCGGCGATCCCCGGAAAAATTGTTGTTTGAGATTATTTCCAAGCCCCTCTATAATTGGCCAAAGGAGAGTGGTTATGCCGAAAAAAATATTGGTTCTTTTTCTGCTCATAACCGGCCCGGTTTTGGTTGGTGGAATTCGCGCTCCGCGCGGGCCGCTCAAGGGGCCGGTGTATCCGTTGGCGGAAAAGTCGGTGAAGTTGCTGGGCACAAACGTGGTTTATGTTGAGGGCGGGAGCGGCGAGCCGTTGATTTTCATTCACGGGGTTGGCGGGGCGATTTTGGACTGGGAGAAGGTGCTGCCCTATTTTGCGGCGCGGTACCGGACGATAGCTCTTGACCAGCCGGGGTTCGGCAAGTCGGAGAAGCGTATGGACTATCAATACTCGATTGACAACAACGCGCGGATCGTCCGGGCGCTGATGGACCATTTGGGGATTGACCGGGCTTACATCATCGGCAATTCCATGGGCGGGGAGGTTGCCGCGTATTTTGCGATTCACTATCCGGAGCGGGTGAAGAAGCTGGTGCTGGTGGACGCCGCGGGCGCGCTCAACACCCCGTATGCGCCGTTTTTGAACGAGCTGGTCCGTCTGCTGGCGCCCTGGATCGATAGTATGTCCAACCGGGGCGGGTCCAACGACCCGCACACCGACGACCCGGACCGGGTCAAGCCCAACATCGCCCAGGCGATCTATCATTCGGACGACTGGTGGGGCTGCCGCCACGCCTGGAGCGACGAAATTTACGACATCTTCACCCTGGAGCTCAAGCCCGAACTCAAAAACATCTCCGCGCCAACCCTGGAAATCTGGGGCTCGCAAGACCCGCTGCTCGTCGCGTACTCCAAGTGGTTCTTTTGGGAAAACATACCTAGCAGCGAACTCCTGATCATCCCCGGCGGGGACCACACCCCGCAACTTGGCAAGCCGCGCGAGTTCGAGGCCGCGGTGGACGGATTCATCCAAGGCTGGCCGAATCCGTCGTATCAGAAGAGAGGAGAACCAGTTCGATACTGATAGGTGGATTGACACAAATTATTTATCACAATGGACTGTGGAATAGGGCCAAGTTTTTCCCATCCACGGTTTGCGTGGGAGTAAGTATCGATCAAACAAGTAAACCATGTTAGTGGAACATTCAAAACAGCCTTTTATTATCTGCGTAGACACAAATCTCAAGTTTAAGGACCTGAAGGGAAGTAGGCTTCGATGTCTTTACTTAACAGGCTTGTCGCGAGACAAATTTTTGCGTCTGATGAACCACCTAGCTTCTCCCTATGCAACCATCTCTGAAAATGATAGTTGGATGCCGATCGGCATATCCCAGCCAAAGGAAGCGAGGATAGAGGAGGAAACAGGTTTTTTGCCGCAGCAGATTCGCAAGGAGTTAAAGAATTGGTGGCTAGCATCTCCAAAAGGGGCCAATACTCTAAATTGGGATATTGCATCTACGTGCACCATCGATGGGAAATATGGCGTTATTCTTGTGGAAGCCAAAGCCCATGTATCTGAACTGACAGACGAGGCGAAGGGTAAGAAGTTAAGCAAGCAACAAGCTGTAAACCTCAATTCTTTCAGAAATCATCAAAAAATTGGGAGGGCAATTAATGAAGCGAGGTCGGCACTAGAACCTTATCTGCCGGGAATAAATATATCGCGAGACAGTAATTATCAATTGTCAAATAGGATCGCTTTTGCATGGAAAATAGCGTCACTTGGCATACCTGTAGTCCTCTGTTACTTGGGGTTTCTGAGGGCTTATGAAATGGGAGATTTTTTCGAAAGTCGCAATGACTGGGAGAATTGTTTGCGAAGTCATTGCAATAGCGAAACCGGTAAAGTAGTGGTGCCAGAAGCGGCTTGGAATAACAAGATAATCTTGAAAGAGAACAATGTTCCCTTCTGCATAGTAGCCCGGTCTATCATTATTGACATAGCTAATACGGCCTAAGAGTGAATGGCATATCCAAGCATGTCCTGGCTATTTGGCAGATCGATATGCTCTGGAAAGATTGCATAGATTTTACCAAGTCAAGCTAAACCAAGAATACCAAAAAGGGCGAGTACGTGAAGCTGAAATAAAAAATGTGCGAGCGCCTTTCTTGTCCGCCGTAGCCGCTATCGGCTCGCGCTCATCTGGGGCGAAGGCGGAAGTCCCGATTCCCCTGACGCACCCGGAAAGACCGCGCGTGTTCGCGCAACCCCTCAAGCTCAGCGAAGGTTGCTCCCGGGCCGGCGAGCTGCTTCAGTTTTTTTGCGCTCAGTTTGACCACGCTCTGACGCTTCATGAAGTCCCAGACCCCGAGCGGAGAATCGAACGCTCCGCGTCCCGCGGTGGGCAGCGAGTGGTTGGGGCCGGCGACATAATCCCCGGCCGCGACCGGGGAATAGGCTCCGAGGAAAATCGCGGGAGCGGTGATGAGTTCCGGAAGCGCGGATTCCGGATTCTTGAGCAGGACTTCCAAATGCTCAGGCGCCACCCGGTTGGCGAGTTCGATCATTTCCTTCCGGTCTTTGGCCAGCACCATCACCAGATTTTCGCCGACGTGAATTTTTTGAGCCGCCACTTGCTTGAGATATTTTCCGCTGGTGGATACGAGGAACGCCCAAGAGTCGGGTCCGTGTTCGAGTTGCGCGGAGAGGTCTGCGGCGGCGAATTCCTCGGGGGCTGAGCCGTCGGCGAGGATCATGACCTCGCTGGGCCCGGCCAGGGTGTCAATGCCGCATAGTCCCATGCTCTGCGCGTAAACCTTGGCCGCGCTCACCCACACTCCGCCCGGGCCGAAAATCTTGTCCACCTTCTTGACCGGGCCGGCGCCGAGCGCAAACGCCGCGATCGCCTGCGCGCCGCCCACGCGGTAGATTTCGCTCACGCCCGCAAGTTTGGCCGCGAAGAGAATGGCGGGATGAACCGCGCCGTCGGATTTGCAGGGGGTTGCGAGCGCGATCTCCTTTACCCCCGCGAGCCGGGCGGGGATAGCGGTCATGAGCACGGTGCTTGCCAGGGGCGCCTTGCCGCCTGGGATATACAAGCCCACGCGCCTAAGCGGCAACCAGCGTTCCTCCAGCCAGCCGCCGTCTTCTTTGATCCGGTATTTTTCCGGCACCTGCCGGGCGTGAAATTTTTCGATCCTCTTCCGGGCCAGCTCGATGGCCCGGGCCTGGCTGGGCGAAAGTCGCCTGAGCGCGGCGGAGATTTCCTTCTTGCTCACCCGCAAGTCTTCCTGCGTTCCCCTAAAGCCGTCAAACCGTTTGGCGAACCCGATCAGCGCCCTTCCGCCGTGGGCCTCAATGGCTTTGAACACCCGGGGAATTTTTTGCAGCACTTCCGACTTGATGCCCTCGCGCTGCTTCAAGATTACGCGGAATTCCCTTTCGAACCCCGGATCGCTTGTGTTCAGTTTTTTCATTCTTCCTTCTCCCGCCGGATGTGCGCCCCGACCGCTTTAAGTTTTTCTTCCATCCGCTCGTAGCCCCGGTCAAGGTGATACACCCGCGAAATCTCGGTCACGCCTTCCGCGGCCAGCCCGGCCAGCACCAGCGAGGCGCTGGCGCGCAGGTCGGTGGCCATGACCTTGGCGCCCGAAAGTTTTTTCACGCCCGTGACCAGCGCACTCTTTCCTTCGAGCTTGATGTTGGCGCCCATGCGTTGGAGTTCGAGCGCATGGAGGAACCGGTTTTCGAAGATGGTTTCGGTGATGACGCTTAGGCTGCCCTCGGCGATTGCGAGCAGGGCCATCATCTGGGCCTGCATGTCGGTTGGGAAGCCGGGGAAAGGCGCGGTGCGGATGTCGGCCCCGCGGAGCTTGCCGCTGCGGGATACTCTGGTCCCGGTCCGGCCTTCTTCGATTTCGGCGCCGGCCTCGCGCAGTTTTGCGATCACGGCCTGGAGGTGCTGGTGGTCGGCGTTCTTGAGGGTGAGTTCTCCGCCGGTGATGGCCGCGGCGGTCATGTAGGTTCCGGCTTCGATCCGGTCGGGCATGATCCGGTAACTGCCGGGCTTGAGATTGGACACGCCTTGGATCTCGATCCGGTCCGTGCCCGCGCCCTTGACGCTGGCGCCCATCTGGTTCAAGTAGTCGGCGAGGTCCTTCACTTCCGGCTCCTGGGCGGAATTGACCAGCACGGTCTTTCCGGGGGTGAGCGCCGCGGCCATCATGACGTTTTCGGTGCCGGTGACGGTGACCAGGTCAAAAGTTATCTCGGCGCCCTTGGGCTTTTGTTTTTCGGCGAAGATGTATCCGTGCTCCACGCTGACCTTGGCGCCGAGCATTTCCAGGCCCTTGAGGTGGAGGTCGACGGGCCGGGCGCCGATGGCGCATCCTCCCGGGAAGGACACTTCGGCGCGTCCGCAGCGGGCGTAGAGGGGCCCGAGCACGAGAATGGACGCCCTCATGGTCTTGACCAGTTCGTAGGGCGCGCGCAGGCAGTTGATCTCGGTGGCATCGATTTCCAGTCTGTTTTCAGATGCGAGCCGGGAGCGGTCGACTTTGGCGCCGAGGATTTCCAGGAGTTGGCACATGGTGAGGACGTCGCGGAGGTTGGCCACATTTTCGAAAACGTGTCTGCCCGGGGCCAGGATCGCGCCGGCCATGATCGGCAGCGCCGCGTTCTTGGCGCCCGAGATGGAAACCTCGCCGGAAAGCCTCTTCCCGCCCTCTATCACCAGCTTGTCCATTTGCGGAAGATTTTAGCACAAGAGTTAATTTGAGCGAACTTGCTTTTTGACCCTTCAACTTGTCCCGCCGAGTATTACACCCTTGAAGGCAAACCGATTTGGGCGGAAGCGCCTCATTTGCCCTTTTAATTTAGCCGAGCAGGCTAATGAATGTATCACGGTATTTTAAAAAATCATCTTTGGTGCATGAAAGATACTGCGCAGCCGAATCTTCTGTAAGCAAGCCTTTTTGCTGAGCTTTTGCGACCAGTCCTGCAAAAAAGTTCTTCTTCAGTACGGGGAAATCTTTGGCGGGCAAATAATCTTCCTCTTGTATTTGCCATTCCTGGGTAGGCATAATGTCTATTTGGGCAAATTCTTTGGTTTTGGGATCAAAATTCAAAGCATTGCATACTTGATTTTTTGAAACTGAATAACTTATCCCGAAGTGAACCATGATGTCTCTGAGGTTTTTCTTTTGCTCAAATATTCGCTTTACTGCCCTGCGAGGAGCCAGAAATTCAGCCGCGAAAGCATTTGCTCTTTGCTCAGTCCGGTCTCCGTTTTCCATCGATTCTAAATCGCCATAAGAATCAACTTTGAGTTTCTTAAGCCTCTGGTCCGCATCCCATAGCAAATGTCCAAGCTCATGTGAGATAGTGGTTCTTCTAATCCAAACATTGGCATTATTCCCTTGTAAATTAACTACTATTCCTCTCCCTTTTCCGCTGGCCAGTGTTGCGCCAGCAATGCGTCTCGGTAATTCTATTTGAATTAAGGGAATATTCAACCGTTTATTACAAAGATCCCGAAGACTGTTTATGGGCTCGTCGCCCAATCCCAATTTATCTCTCGTTGTACGTGCAAGTTCATAGCCTTTCTTGTAAATTGGGAACGATTGATAATCATCGTCAGCTTTGAAGGATTTCCATCTCGCCTCGCCCTGATTTATTTCGAGCCATCTCATCAATCTGTTTTGGGTCGTAATAACCCAAGCGGCCTCACTCAATACTAGAACATTTTTCGGATTGAGATGATACTGGCCTGTATCCATTATAGTTTTCAAACGCAGAGCCAGATCGAAATCTCCTTCGGCACCGGGCTTGAAGCCAATGACGCTTTCATCCAATCCTAGCACTTGGCACAATCTTTCAAGAATACGGATCGGAGACCTCTTAGTAGGATCTTCTGCATTTTTAATAGCACTATCGCTTAGGCCGGCATACTTCTTAATGTCTTCTATCGACAACCCCAAAGCCTCTCTTCTTTTCCTGAGTGTTTGCGAAGGCTCTTTTCTGTTGAATGCTATGACCGCGCTTCCCTCTTCGATAACTTCCTTTAGGATATCTAACCCAAATGAATTATAAGCCTCATATGCCGTTAAAATTCGGCCGTTAGCTTCAGGACTAAATAGGGCAATTTGATCCTGGCTTCTGACGAATTTTCTGGAAGATGTATGAGCTCTTCTTTCAGGAGTATTCCCCGAGCTGTCACTCCCGAATATTTTTTCCAATTCTTTCTCAGCTACATTGGCCATTCTCTCACCTCAAGCTCCTATAAGCGCGGTTTGTCTCATCATCCCATCCTAGGCTCTCCACATTGTAGCCACACGAGACAAAAATTTCCACTATTCTTTCTAGTTCTCTTTTTGAACGAGGTGGGTAGCGTCCAGAGGATCCCGATAAATAAAAAAAGCAATCATCTTTAAACCACAATTCCCCTCCGGAATGGGCTACGGTTCCTCCAGTCAAATTTGTGTGCTTGGCTACCTCAGAGCTTGCATAGTTTTCAATGAGGATGGGAACCCTTGCGCATCCAATGACCCAGAGAAATGTATTCTTCCCTTCCTTTGAAATGCTATCTCTGGGTTGGCCTTTTCTAGCACCTCCAAAGGGGGCTGTGGGGAAATCAATAACGCCGGTTCCTTGATCCAGAAGAACAAATTCTCTTTCGTTTTGAGTATTCCTCGCTATAGCTGGAGGTCTTGCCGGGTATTCCTCCCGATACTCGCCTGTGGCCTGCCTATCGGAAACCTTCATCGTTATGCCAGAAGATTATTATAGTCTGGATGGAAAGTCAAATTCACTCGAATGCCACTAGGATTACTGGCCAAGCCAGCAACTCCGCCGATCTCAATAGAATCATCAAGGCTTGCCAAGTATAGGGTTGCCAGGATTTAGGAGATGCCCGACGACAGCGAATCGGGGGTGGATTACGTCTTGACTCCGTTGGTTTTCATAGAGGTCGCGCCTCTTTGAGCACCTGGTCCCGGAGCAGGGGGTTGAGAGCTTTTTCGGTCACCACCTCAACGTTCCTGCCCAGCAATTCCTCCAGGTCCGCGACCAGGCCGCCGGGAAAAAAGGGGGTGCGCTTGGGCCCGGTTTCGATCAGGAAATCCACGTCGCTTGATTCGCTCGCTTCTCCTCTCGCAACCGAGCCGAAGACTCGGATCTTGCGCACGCCGTGCTTTTGGGCGATCTTGATTATCTCCTCGCGCTTGCTTTTAATAATTTCATCTATACCCATGTGATTTTGCCCTTCTGGATTCTATTCTAGTCCTGTCCCCAATCACTTCAAGCCGGTCCGGGCGGCCAGCCGGGTTCAAAGCCGGAACTCGCGGACGGTTGCTTTTATTGCAGTCTGAAGACCTGGTCCTGGCGGAGCCAGCGTTCGATCTCGTCGGCCACGGCGCGGTGTCCTTCGGGGTTGAGGTGGCCGTCGATGCGGTAGTTAAAGGCACCGGGGCTTTGGGCGGCCTTGAGCCTTAGCGCGGGGGTGAGGTCAAGGAATTTGACGCCTTCGAATTTTGCCCAGGCCTCAAGCTGTTCCACGGCCGCGTTTTTTTCAATGAGCCAGCTCGGGCTCGCGAACACACCTGAGATGAGATAGGGGTTGCGGTTCCCCGGGTCAAAGACCGAAGGGTCGTATTGGAAAGGCGAGGGGATATAGACCACGGCGACCTGGATGCCGCGCCGGCGGGCTTCCGCGATCATCTCGCTTAAGATGAAGAGCATGGCGCGGAACTGAACGCGCGAGGTGTCGCTGCCGAGGTCAATGGAGTCGGTCCAGTAGGACGGGTTCAACAGACCCTGGGAAAGTATGTTGGGGTTCAATTCTCCCCGGTTTACGGCCTTGACCAGATCTTGGGGCAGGCGCGCTTTCCATGCTTCGATTTCCGCCTCGGAGGCGCCATTGCTGCGGGCTTGCTCGGAAACTTGCCTTAGGAAATCGGAGGGATACGCTTCGGCCTTGATCTTCCGGGCGCGGGCGATTCTGAAAAGCGCGGCATAAGTCCTGGGCCAGAGCCGGAAGAAGATTCTTTTCCCGCCCTTGGGCAACATCGGTTTTTTGAAAAATTGGCGCGGGAGCGGTACGCCGGGGGTGGTTACGATATCGTTGGCGTAGAGGCAAATGAGGACCGCGTCGGGCTGATACTTGAGTCCGAGGTTGTAGAACATGAGGCTGTATTCAAACGGTCCGGTGCCGGAGAGGCCGCCGTTGATGAAATTCACTTCGCGTCCCTGGCCGGAAAACTTATTCTCGAGCAATTCCGTGAACCTCCGGTTTTCCTCCACCCCGTAGCCCTCGGTGAAGGAATCCCCGGCGACAAAAACCCGGTAAGCGCCCGCGGGCTTTGGCAGGGGGATCTCCCGGTACCTGAGCCCCTGGCTGTTGGTCTTGAAAAGGTATTGGTACTCGAGCGATTTCCGCGGCTCGCTGTAGTTTTTAGGATGTGCGGCCTGGAGGAATATTTGGGAAGGGAGCCCGAAGAAATAGAGTGCGCGGTCGGCGAGGAGCGAGCCCAGGAAAAGGGTGACTAATGCGATTATGACGCCGGAGACGTATCCGGCCGGTTTTTTGCGGGTTGGGGACTTTTCAGCCATCAAGTTTGATTTTATCACGCGGGGCGGGAGAGTTGGTAGAGCGCGATCCGGTCGATCTTGCTCCAGTCCTTGATTACCTTTTCCAGGACCAGGCCATGGACGGTCCGCGGCAGTTTGGGGGCCTGTCCCGCGCCGATTTCAAAAATGAGCCGGCCGGCGGCGGCAAGATGCCCCGGGGCCTGGGCCAGGATTTGGCGGATGACGCCGAGGCCGTCCTTGCCGCCGTCCAGCGCCAGGCGCGGCTCGTACCCGGAGACCTCGGGCATGAGCCGGGGAAGCTCGGCGGTTGGAATGTAAGGAGGATTACAAACGATTAGATCGAAGGTTTGGCCGCGGAAAGGCGCGAAAAATTTTCCTTGCCGGAATTCGATGCGCTTTTGAAGTTTGAGCCTGCGGGCGTTTTTCCGGGCAAGGGCCAGGGCGTTCCCGGAGGCATCGGAGGCGAAGAACCGGAGTTGGCGCGGAAAGCTTTTGAGTTCATGGGCGATGCTGAGGATGATAGCTCCGCTGCCGGTTCCGAGGTCGAGGACGTTTTTGACCGCGGAGCTGGAGCGGATGATGCTCAGGGCTTGCTCGACCAGGATTTCGGTTTCGGGCCTGGGCACGAGCACCTCGGGCGAGACCGCCAGTTCGATTTCCCGGAACCAGGCTTTGCGCGCGATGTATTCAAAGGGCATGCGCCGCTCCCTGAGCCGGGTCCAGCGGCGTATCTTGCGTAATTGGGCTTGGCCCGGCCTTGGCCCGGGCTTAAGATAGATTTCCGCGCGCGGGATTTGAAGCGCCTCGGCGATGATCAGTTCCGCGTTTGAGACCGGGTTGTCAATGCCCGCGGCGGCCAGCCGGCCGCGGACTTGATGCAGCAGCCGGCGGAGCTTTTCAGGCGCGGGTCTTGGCCTTTTCAACCGGAGTCTTCTCCTCGGCTTCAAATTCAACCAGCTTCCTCGATTTCTCGTCAAGCCTGAGCGCATTGACCAGCCCCTCCAAGTCGCCCTCCATCACCCGGTCCAGCTTGTAGAGCGTGAGGTTGACCCGGTGATCGGTGAACCGGTTTTGGGGGAAGTTGTAGGTCCGGATTTTTTCCGCGCGCTCGCCGGTTCCGACCTGGCTCCGGCGCAGGCCCTCGCGCTCCGCGCGCTGTTTTTCCTTCTCCCTCTCGTAAAGCCGGGACTTGAGGATTTTCATGGCGCGCGCCTTGTTCTTGTGCTGGCTCCTCTCGTCCTGGCAGGTGGCCACCATCCCGGTCGGGAGGTGGGTGATCCTGACCGCGGAGTCGGTGGTGTTGACCCCCTGCCCGCCCTTGCCCTGCGAGCGGTAAACGTCGACCCGCAAATCGCGCGCTTCATCGATGGTGATCTCCACTTCCTCCACCTCGGGCAGCACCGCGACGGTGACGGTGGAGGTGTGCACGCGGCCCTGGGTTTCGGTCTTGGGCACGCGCTGCACGCGGTGCACTCCGCTTTCGAACTTGAGCCAGCCAAAGGCATCCTGGCCCTCGACCTGGGCGATGATTTCCTTGTAGCCTCCCAAATCGGTGGCGTGGTGGTTGAGCACGTTGACGCGGAAGCCCCTGCGCTCCAGCCATTTTTTGTACATGCTGAAGAGGTCCATCACGAACAGCGCGGCCTCTTCCCCGCCGGTGCCGGCCCGTATTTCCAGGATGGCGTTGCGCGCGTCATCGGGATCGCGCGGGACCAGCAGCTCCTTGAGTTCTGATTCCAGCTTCCGCGCCTGCTCCTTAAGCGAGTCCAGTTCGGCTTTTGCCAGTTCCGCGATTTCTTTGTCTTCGCTCCCGGCCAGGTCCTGGTTGTTCTCCACTTCCCTGGAGATTTTTCGGTACTGGCGGTATTTTTTCAGCACGGGCATTAGTTCGGCCCGGCTTTTGCTCAGTTTTTTCGATTTTTCGCGGTCGGCATAGAGTTCGGGCCGGGAGAGCTCTTTTTCGAGTTCTTGAAATTTTTTTTCCAGTTCCTCGAGTCTTTTAACCAGGTCCATTTTTGCCTCTCTGAGACGGGGTCAGGCTTCAATATTGGGGTCAGGCCTTTTCGCAGAAGCCGGACTGCGATGATAAGGCCAGACCCCCTGAGGCCTGGTTCCGCCCCTCAATTTTTCCGGCAAACCAACAAAAAAGCCGCAGGCCCCTCCCGGGGCTGCGGCTTGGTTCGCGCAACCTACTTGTCGGTCTTTTTGGCCGCTTTCTTGGGGTTGGCGGTGCTGCCCTTGGCTTTTTCGCCGAACTTGCGCATGAACTTTTCCACGCGCCCCGCGCTGTCCACCAGCCTCTGCTGCCCGGTGAAGACCGGGTGGCAGCTGCTGCAGATTTCAACCTTGATCGTCCCGGTCCTGGTTGACTGGGTTTCGATAACATTGCCGCAGGCGCATTCAAACCTTGCGGGTCCGTACTTCGGATGAGTCTTTTCTTTCATAACCTAACCTCTCCCGTGCGAGGTATTATAGTCAAATTTTCCGTGAGTTCAAGTTTATTTGGAGATCGATTCTCCTGCCCGCTTTTTGAAATCCTGGAGCGCGGTGTCGGCCTTGAAGCTGGGGTCCAGCTTTTCCGCCTCTTCAAAAAGTATCAGGGCCTTCTGCGGCCGGTTGGTTTTGAGCAGGTAAATGCCGTATTCCCTCCGGATCAGCCCGCTTTCGGGCGCCATTTTAGCCGCGGTCTGGAATTCCTCCTCGGCCTGGCCGGCCAGCCCGGGTATCTCGGCATAATATTCGGCCATGAACAAATGTCACATGGGCATATCGCGCATATCGGCGTCGTCGATAATCTTCAGGGCTTTGATCACCTGGGCGTTTTTCAAAAGGATGCGGGCCAGGTAATAACGGATCATCTTCTTCTTGGGATCGAGTTCCAGGGCTTTTTCAAAGGCTTTTTGCGCCTGGTCGAAGCGGTCCAGGCGCAGACAGCTCATACCGATAGTGTGATAGTAGTCCGGGTTGTCGCCGTTTTTGGCGATGGCGTTTTGGAGGAAATGTATTGCCTGCCGGTATTTTCCCTGGCCGAACAAGGCATCGGCTTTCATTCTGGTTGCAGCGACGTTTTCAGGGTCTCGTTTGAGCACCTTTCCCGCCTGTTCCAGGAGGCTCTGGTATTTCCCGGCCACTCGGTTTCCCTGCATGGAATTCAGGGTGCTGAGCAGGTCGGCGAAATCTTTCGGGTTTTTGTGTTTGGCGCGCTCAGGGTCAACCGGCCTGGCCCCGGCCGCGTAACCGAGCGCGTCCAGTTGCCTGCGCGTCTGGTCGTCCAGGCTGACTCCCTGCTTAACCTCGTCCTCAAACCTCGGCCGCGAAGAATTCTTGATTTGCTCCAGCCTGAAATCCAGTTCCTTGACCAGCTTGGGATTTTTCCCCGCGATGTTCTCAAGCTCTCCCTGGTCTTGGGCGAGGTCATACAATTCCGGCTTGGGCGCCCGGATGTATTCGTACTGCGCGGTCGCCAGCCCGTAAAGATCGCTCCACCCGAAATGGAGGAAAGGGAAATGCGACTCCATGAAAACCGCGGCGTCTCCCGCGTCTTTTTCCTCGCCCATGACCAGTCCCTTAAGGCTCCTGCCCTGGACTTCCGCGGGCGGCTTGAGGCCGAGAAAATCCAGCACCGTGGGCATGACGTCCACCTGGCCGGCCGGGGTTATAATGCGCGTTCCCCGGTCTTTCGTGCCGGGCGCCCGGATGATCAAAGGCACATGCTGGGTTGCCTGGTAAATGAACACCGAGTGGGTCATTTCTCCGTGTTGTCCCAGGCTCTCGCCGTGGTCCCCGATCACGATCACGATGGTCTTGTCCGCAAGCCCCTTGTCATCCAGAAAATTCATGAGCCTGCCGATCTGGCTGTCCATGAACGCAATCTCGCCGGAGTAGGGGTCTGATTCGTATAACTCCTTGAACGGCTGGGGCGGCTCGTAGGACGCATGCGGGTCGTAGTAGTGCACCCAGAGGAACCATTTTTTACGATGATTTTCACGGAGCCATTTGAGGACGGCGTCGGTGGTGACGTCGGCCTTTCGTTCAGCCACGAGCGCGACCTGTCCGTGCTGGGGGTTAATGTCTTGCTCATCCCAGTGGTCAAAGCCCTGGTTGATGTTGAAAACTTTCTTGAGCACCGCGGCGCTGATGAAGGCCGCGGTGGCGTATCCCTGGGGCTTGAGTATTTCGGGCAGCATTTGGAGCTGGTCGGGCACCCTGTATTCGCCGTTGTCGACCACGCTGTGATACAAGGGATAAGTCCCGGAAAGCATGGAGGTGTGCGCGGGCAGGGTCATGGGCAGGTGGGAATAGGCGTTTGAGAAGAGCACTCCCTGGCGGGCGATTTTGTCCATGGCCGGGGTTGTGGTGGTCTGCGAGCCGTAGCAACTGAGATGGTCGGCCCTGGTGGTATCGACGGTAATCAGCAGTATTTTATATCCCGGATTGCGCGCGCAGGATAAGGGCGCGACGAATAGGACCGCCAGCAAGCTGATGGCGAGAAATCCGGCGGCTGATTTGCTTCTAAGGCTCATTCGGTCCCATGCGGTTTTGCCCGACAAGACCGCCCGGCCCGTTTGGAATTCAAGACCCCTTTTCAATCGCTTCCTGCATTTCCCGCTTGAAACGCCTTATGTTGGGGTCAGCCTTGAAGCTGGGCTCTTCCTTTTCCGCCTCCAGCAACAGCTCGAGCGCCTTTTTGGGTCGTCCGATCCTGAGCAAGTATTCCGCGTATTCGGATTTGACCAATGGGCTCTTGGGCGCTTGTTCGAGCGCCAGTTCGTATTCAGCCTCGACCTTGCCCTCTCTTCCCTCCTGGCCGCGGTAATATGAAGCCAGAAACAGATGTCCCATCCAGGTATCCCGTATCTGGGCTTCGTCAAGCATTTTGAGCGCATCCTCCCTCTTGCCCAGCTGCAGGAGGAGTCGGGCAAGGTAATACCTGTAGAGTTTCTTTTGCGGTTCAAGTTTAATCGATTTTTCAAACGCGGCTTGCGCCTTGGCGAATTGCTCCATCCGGATGTAGCAGGTCCCGATCAAATAATAATATTCGGCGTTTTCTCCGGTCAGCTTCATAACGTAGTCCATCCACTCAATGGCTTTTTGGTATTCTCCAAGTCCGAAATAGGCTTTTTCCTTGGAGCGCAGCGCCTGGAGGTTTTCAGGGTCGCGCTTGAGGACGAACTCGATGGTTTTGAGCAAAGCTTGGTACTCGCCGGCCACCAATTGCTTTTGGATGACGGTAAGCGGAAAGAGCAGGTCGGCGTAATCCTTGGGATTCTTGTTTTTGGCGCGCTCCGGGTCTGCGACCGGGCCGCTGGCGGCGTAGCCAAGCGCCTCCAGTTGTTTCATGGTCTGGTCGTCAAGCTGCGCGCCTTTTTTGGCCGATTCAGCCAAGTCGGAGCGGGAAGACTTTTTGATTTGCTGGATCTTGAAATCGAATTCCTTGACCAGTTTTTCGTTCTTGCCCGCAATGTTTTCCAGTTCCCCCGGGTCCTTTTCCAGGTCATAAAGTTCCGGCTTGGGCGCCTGGATGTATTTGTAATTTGAAGTCGCCAGGCCGTAGAGTTCGCTCCAGCCGTAATGCAAAAAAGGAAGATTGGACTGGATAAAAGCCTCCCCGGCATCGCTGTCCGGCTCCTGGCCCAGGATCAGCTTTTTCAGGCTCCTGCCTTGCACTTCTTTGAACGGGGGCAGGGCGAGCAGGTCCAGGACCGTGGGCATGAGGTCGACCTGGCCCACCACTTGCGAGGCGGCTTTTCCGGGTCCTTTCATGCCCGGTACCCGGACCAGGAAAGGCACCCGCTGGGTGGCGTTGTAAATAAACGCGGCGTGGGTGAGTTCAAGGTGTTCTCCGAGTCCCTCTCCGTGGTCGCCGATGGCGATGATGATGGTCTTATCGGTGAGTTTCTTCTGGTCCAGGAACTGGAAAAGTCTCTTGACCTGCACGTCGGTGAACGCGATCTCTCCGGCGTATTTGTCGAAAAAATAGAGGTGGAAATACGGCTCGGGAGGGGCGTATTCCTGATGAGGGTCATAATAATGGACCCACAAGAACCATTTTTCCCCGTAATTTTTTTCCAGCCATTTCAAGGCCGCGTCGGTGGTCAGGTTGCCTTTGCGCTCAGCCACCAGCGCGCTCAACTCTTTTTGGGGATTAATGTCTTCCTCGTCCCAAAAGTCAAAGCCCTGGTTCAGGTTGAAAGCCTTTTTGAGCACCGCGGCGCTTACGAAAGCCGCGGTGGCGTACCCGTGCGATTTCAGGATTTCGGGGAGGGTTGTGAGTTCGTCCGGGACCCGGTAGCCGCCGTTGTCAATCACGCCGGAGTAAAGAGGATAGGTCCCCGAGAGGATGGAAACGTGCGCCGGCAGCGTCATGGGCAGATGGGAATAGGCGTTTTTGAACATGACGCCTTCGCGCGCCAGGCGGTTGAGCGCCGGGGTCTCAATGTTTTTGTAACCGTAACAGCGCAGCCGGTCCGCTCGCGTGGTGTCCAGGGTGATGAGCAGGACGTTGTATTTTCCGGCTCCGCTGCATCGGAAAAGAATTATTGCCGGGGCCAAGCAAACCAGACATGCCGCGGCCGCAACCAGGGCTTTCCTTTTCATCCGCTTATCCATTTTGCTCCATCAATTCTTTCAAGAGTGGACATTGGGCATAGACTCCGGTCTGTTTGCATTCCTGCTCCCGCTCGCAAAAGGCCATGCACAGATAGCTGTAAACCGGGCAGGACCCGCTCCAGTTCAAATGATAAAACCTGGTCTGTTCGACCCGCAAATTCCTCACCGGGCAGTCAAAGGCTGTTGCCGCGGACTTCGGCTCGGCCGCGGGCGAATTCTCCGGCAGCGGATTGCTATTCAAAGTCCTCGCACAACTCCTTGTAGATTTCCGGCCGGCGCGCCCGGTCGCGGAGGTGGAAAAGGCTCCGGCGCAACCCGGCCAGCAGTTCGGGGTCAAGTTCCACGGTTCCGAAATCCTCCTTGTCGCCGCTTAGAAGCAGCATTTGACCGCCCAGGGGGTTCAACACCCGGGAGCCGCCGAAAAAGTTCAGGCCCTTTTGCGGCCCCACGGTGTTAACATAAACAAGGTAGCAGGTGTTTTCCAGCGCGCGCGCCCCGAACACGGTTTCAAACGCGGCCTTGCTGGTGAGGGGCGCCGCGGAAATATTGACCAGCACTTCCGCTCCCTTGATGGCCAGGATCCGGCTCACTTCCGGGAAGAAGATATCGTAACAGACCTGCATTCCCACCCGTGCTTTTTGGACGTCATAGACCGGGAATTCGTTTCCGGGTTTGTAATAAAGGCCTTCGTAGAAAATCGCGCCTCCCTTGTTGCCGGTGGGAGAGTGAGATTTGTGATAAACCTTGATCTCTCCCCCGGCCGTGACCAGGACCGCGCTGTTGTAGAAGATTCCGGTGAGCAGGGCGCTCTTGGTCGACGTGCCGTAAATGATGTGAAGGTTGTGATGTTTCGCTTCCTTGACCAGCTCCGCGGTGGCCGCGTCTTTGAAGTCCGTGGCCAGCGCGAAGAAGTTGTGGAAATCCTTGCCGTCCATGACCATGTAGCCGGGAAGGCACATTTCCGGAAAAACCAGCATCTGCGCGCCTTCCCTGGCCGCGCGCCGGATGTAACCCAGCATCTTCTCCAGGTTGGCCGGCAGGTCTCCGGCCTCGCTGGATATCTGCGCCAGGGCGATCTTGAATTTTTCCATGCCCCCTCCTATTTGACCCGGGCCTTCAGTTTTTCCAGCCGGGCCAGGTTGGACTCCACCGCGGAAAACTTTTCCTTAAGCTCGGCCTTGACCGCGGCCTGCTTAGCAACCACCTCTGCGGGCGCCTTGTCCGCAAAACCCGGCTTCAACAGCATGAACTCTATTTTCAACAATTCTTTATTCAGTTTTTCCCTTTCCTTCTCCAGCCGCGACCGCTCTTTTTCAAAGTCGATCAGCCCCGCCAGGCCCACGCAGACCTCCGCCTTCCGCACCCGCTGAGCAACAAAGCTCTGCGGCTTTTCTCCGCCGGCTCTCACCTCAAGCTCCTTGATGTTCACCTGGGGCGGGCTTTCGAGGTAGAGCCTGTGTTCCGAAAAGAATTTGGCGGTGGCGTCGTCGTCCGCCAGGATCAGCACTTGGACCTTGGCGCCGATGGGCGCCATGTTTTCCGAGCGCAGCAGCCGGATGGCGGACACGGCTTCGATCAAGTCGGAAGCCGCGGCCTCGGCAACCGGGTCGGTCTTTTCCGGGTCGGCCGCGGGGAATTGCGCGGTCATCAGACTTTCGCCGTGGCCGGGCATGGCCTGCCAGATTTCCTCGGTCACAAAAGGCATGAACGGGTGGAGCAGGCGCAAGGCCTGGTCGAGCACTTCCCGGATGGTCGCCTGCGCCGCGGTCTTCTGCTCCGGGGATTCCGGCCGGTAGAAGAACGGCTTGGACCACTCAATGTACCAGTCGCAAAACTCGTCCCAGAAGAAATGATAGACCGCCTGCGCCGCCTCGCTGAACTGGTAGGAATCGATCAGCCTCCGGGTCTGTGCGGCCGCGGCCTGGAGCCGGCTTAAGATCCAGCGGTCCGCCAGGCTGAGCTCCGCCGGCTTTGGGGAAGGAGGCTCAAAATCCTTGAGCTGGCTGAGGGCGAACCGGGACGCGTTCCAGATCTTGTTGATGAAATGCCTGGAGTCCTCGATCCGCTTCATGCTCAGCTTGAGGTCGCGGCCGGTGAAGGCGAGGAACACCAACGCCAGCCGGAGCGCGTCGGCCCCGGACTGGTCGATGATTTCCAGGGGGTCAATGACGTTGCCCTTGGTTTTGGAAAATTTTTCTCCGCGTTCGTCTCGGACGAGTCCGTGGAGGTAAATGTCGCGGAAGGGCACGTCCTTCATGAAGTGTATGCCCATCATCATCATGCGCGCGACCCAGAAGAAGAGGATATCGAAGCCTGTGACCAGGACCGAATTGGGATAGAACTGCTTGAGCTCAGTCCCGCCGAAGCGGGACTGTTCCGGCCAGCCCAAAGTGGAGAATGGCCAGAGCGCGGAACTGAACCAGGTGTCCAGCACGTCCGGGTCCTGTTCGATGTTTTTCGATTGGCATTTCGGGCAGGCGCTCAAGTCGGTCCTGCTCACGCTCAACCCCGCTCCCGCGGGGCAGTCTTGGCAGTGCCAGGCCGGGATGCGGTGGCCCCACCAGAGCTGGCGCGAGATGCACCAGTCGCGGATGTTATCCATCCAGTTGAAATATTTCTTGGCCTCGCTCTCCGGCATGATCCTGGCCCGGCCGCTCTTCACCGCCTCCACCGCGGGCCCGGCCAGCGGCGCTATCTTCACGAACCACTGTTCGCTCAAAGTGGGCTCCACGATCGACTTGCAGCGGTAGCACCTCCCCGGCCGCACCGGGTAGGGCGAGACCTTTTCCAGGAGCCCCTCGGCCTTCAAGTCCTCCACGATCACCCGGCGGCACTCGAAGCGGTCCATGCCCTGATATTTTCCGACCGGGCCGGTCATTTTGCCCTCGGTGTCAATCACCTGCACCAGGTCCAGGTTGTGGCGCAGACCGATCTCGTAATCGTTGAAGTCGTGCGCGGGCGTGATCTTGAGAGCGCCGGTGCCGAACTCCTTGTCAACGAACGCGTCCGTGATCACCGGGATCACCCGCTCCGTGCGCGGCAGCTTCACCTGCTTGCCGACCAGGTCCCGGTACCGCTCATCTTCGGGGTTGACCGCGACTGCGGTGTCGCCCAGGAGCGTCTCCGGCCGGGTGGTGGCAACGGTGACCCATCCCTTGCCTTCGGCCAGCGGGTAGCGGATGTACCAGAGGTTTCCCTGCTCGTCGGTCTCGCCCAGCTCCGCCTCCAGTTGGGAGAGCGCGGTGCCGCACCCGGGGCACCAGTTGACCAGGTAGCGGCCCCGGTAGATCAGCCCTTCTTCATATAGCCGGACGAAAACCTCGCGCACCGACCGGGACAATCCCTCGTCCAAGGTGAAGCGCGTCCGGCTCCAGTCGCAGCTCGCGCCCAGCCGCTTGAGCTGCTCGATGATCTGCCCGCCTTTCTCTTCCTTCCACTGCCAGACCCGCTCGATGAACTTCTCGCGCCCCATCTGCTTGCGGGAAAGGCCTTGCTTCTGCAACTCCTTCTCAACCACGTACTGGGTGGCAATCCCGGCGTGGTCCGTCCCCGGCTGCCACAAGGTATTATCCCCCTGCATCCGGTGATAGCGGACCAGCACGTCCTGCAGCGTGCTATTGAGCGCGTGCCCGATGTGGAGCACGCCCGTGACGTTGGGAGGGGGAATGACTATGCAATAGTTTTTCGCGGCCGGGTTTTTTCCGGGCTTGAAAAAACCTTTCGCTTCCCAAAAGGGGTACCACCGTTTTTCCGCGGACCTGAATTCAAAATTTTTCCCCAATTCCCTGTCCGGCATTATCAAAGGACCTCCTCAAACAAAAAACAAAGGGATTGCCCCAATCCCTTGACTTGAATTCGACCAATTATTTCTTCGGTTCGGCTGAGCTCACCGAAGTCGGGTTACTGCGTCTGGACTTCCCAGCGGGTGATCCTTTCCTTGATCAGCGCCTCGGCCATTTCCGGGACAACTTCCCAGGCCACCCTTTCAACCGTGGCCCGGATCAACTCCACCAGCTCGGTCCTGCTCAAACCGGATGCGGCCGCAGTGGCGATTTCCTCCGCGCTCTCCGCGATCCGGGCGTGGACCGCGGCGCTGGGGCCCATAACACCCACTTCCGGAAGAGGCTCCTCGACCGCTCCCGCAGACCCGGCTATGCCTTGCCACGGCTCAGCCATAACCACCGCTTCCGCGATGGGAGTGGTTTCAATGCTCGCCTCGCCGTAGTCAGCCTGCGCCTCGGCCTGCATTTCCGGCTCCGGGGCCCACTCGCCGACCGGTTCCGCGGCCACCGGCTCCGCCTCCAGCGCCGGCCCTCCCGCAGAAGTCTCTTCAGCAACCGGCTCCGCCCAAAGCTCTTCCTCAGTCACCGGCTCGGCGTCCATCAGTATCTCTCCCGCGGCCGGCTCGCCTTCCAACGGCTGCGCTTCCCACGCTTGCGCCGCAGGCTCGGGAGCGGGCCAGGTCTGCTCTTCCAGAACCGGCTCGGCAACCGGCGCTTCCTGGCTGAAACCGTCTTCCTGGAAGGCGCTCTCCGGCGCCGGCTCAACAGTCTGCACCGGCTCGGCCACCGGCTCCTCGGCCGGGAGCTCAGTCATCTGGGGAATATCTTTCGGCTGGTCCATCTCGGAGGACAGGTCGTCCATGAAATCCTTCACTTCCGAATCGAGCGGCTGGGACGGGGCCGGCCCGGGCGCAGCCACCCTGGGCATGGTCTTGGCCTGCGCAGGCTCTTCAACTTTCTTCACCTTGGCCCGGGGCTTGCTCAACATCTCCTCAACCTTGCTGATCAAGGCCTGAGACTCAAAAGGCTTGATGATGAACCCGTCCGCGCCTACCTCCGCGCCCTTGATCTCGTCAAACCCTTCAAAGCTTCCGGCCAGGAGAACCACCGGGATGTGAGAATAATTCGGGTTCTTCTTGATCTCCTCGCAGACCTGGTAGCCGTCTTTCCCGGGCATGACCACGTCAGCCAGGACCAGGTCCGGAGATTCGGTCTTGAGCCGCTCCAGCGCCTCGGCGCCGTTGTCGACGCTGATCAGGTTGTAATCCCCGTCCGCCAGCGTGATCCGGACCACCTTCTGGATGGTGATCGAGTCATCTGCCAATAATATCTTCTTCGTCATGTCTTCCTCCTACCTGCCCAAGCCGGCTATGCCCCCGCCTTTGCGCAATGCCTGAAAAACCTTGTCTACGTTCAATGCGAACAACCCCTCGCCGGGGTCCAGGTCGTTCCAAAAACCATCCCCCGGCGCCGGGTTCCGGTGCCGCTCAACCTTGGCCAATTCTCCGATTTCCAGGCCCAGCAAGTCGTTGCCGTATTCCAAGATCAAGATGTTCGCGCCCGAAACTTCACTGCCGGTGAGAAACTCCCAGTTGAGCACCGGCACCGCCATATCATTATAGTAAATTACGCCCTTAAATTCCCGTCCCGCCAACGGCATCGGAAAAATCTCGGTCCGCTCCAGGATTTTCACCATGTACGGGAGCGGCACCGCGGCCTTGCGATCCGGGAGCGAAAAAATCAGCCAGCGCGAACTGTGCGCCAGCGCTCCCTTTTCCTCGTCAAAGGTCGCCTCGCTCATCCCGGCCTCAAACTCCGGCCTGTTCAAAGTTTATCAAAGAAATCATCCGGAAACCGTCAAAGAAGAACCCTTCGATCATGCGGTTGTTTTTCCGGCGCATGATCTGCGGGAACTTAAGCCACAGAGCCAGCCTCAAGTCCTTGATCGGCTCCACGCGGTCAACCGGCACCGCCGCGGTCTTGTCCTTGATGGAAATCTCCACCCCGTACCCGCCGGCTTTCAGGTTCATGTTGAGCATCTTCGCCAAGTCAAACGTCTCCACCGCGGGATCCAGCGAACTCTTGTCAAACACCCTTCTCACCTGGCTGATCCGCACGGCCAAAGGGAATCCCCCGGCCTCGAAAACCAGATAGTTCTCTTCGTCCCTTTTATCCGGTTCCACCAAATCCTTCAATTTAATCTAACCCTTTTGAAATCTAGTGTCAAGAAAGCTCTCAAACCGGGAGTCAGGGATCAGGAATTGGGAATTAAAAAACGCCCGTTGGGAATGCTGAATTCCTTGTCAACCTGTCAACTTGTCAATTGCCTGCCATCTCTTTGAACCTGGCGCTAAGAGCGGGATAGAGCATCTTCCAGGATTGATAGAGCTCGAGGTAATGGCGCGCTGCTTTGGCCTTGGGTTCAAAGCTGTCTCTGAGCTTGAGGGTTTTTCGGGCTGCGGACCCGACGTCGGGGAACCGCTTGCTGCCGACCATGGCCAGCAGAGCCGCTCCGAAACTCGGGCCTTCGTCAACCTTCAGGCGAAAAATTCGCGCGTCCAGGACGTCGGCGAGCATCTGCGACCAGAAATCACTTTGGGCGCCTCCTCCGGAGACGTAGAACTTTCCGGTCTTGACCCCGCATTGCTTCATGATCTCCACCGAGTCCTTCAGCCCGAAGCTCACCCCTTCGAGAACCGCGCGCGTCAAATCTCCCAGGCCGTTTTTGAGCGAGACCCCGAAGAAGACCCCGCGGGCGTAAGGGTCGAAATGCGGCGTGCGCTCGCCGGTGAGATAGGGCAGGAACTGGAGCCCGTGCGATCCCGGCGGCGATTTTTCCGCCAGGCGCGTCATCTCGGAGTAGTCGATTCCGGGCTTGACCTCGCGCAAGGTCTCGCGCAGCCACCTGAGCGAGCCCCCGGCCGAGAGCATCACCCCCATGGAATGCCAGAGCCCCGGAGAAGCATGGCAGAAGGAATGGAGCCGCGCCTGCGGGTCTAAGAGCGGCTGGTTATGAGCCGCGAAAACCACTCCGCTGGTGCCGATTGAAATCAGCACCGACCCTTCCTCCACTATGCCGTTCCCGACCGCGCCCGCGGCCTGGTCCCCGCCCCCTCCCATAACCGGCGCGCCGGGTTGCAGTCCCAGCTCGTTGGCCGCATCTTTGGTCAGCCGCCCGGTGATTTCCGGCGACTCGAAACAGCGCGGAAGGATCCCGGGATCGATCCCCAGTTTCTCGATCAGCTCCCCGCTCCACTTCCGGTTCTTGACGTCAAACATGAGCGTGCCCGAGGCGTCCGAGACCTCGGTTGCAAGTTCCCCGGTAAGCCTGAACCTGATGTAGTCCTTGCAGACCAGAAGGTGGCGCAGCCGGCTGTAATTCTCGGGCTCATGGCCCTTGAGCCAGAGCAACTTCGGGAGCGTGAACCCGGTGAGAGCCCGGTTCAGCGTGAGCGAGACCAGTTGCTCAAAGCCGATCTTCTCAATGAGTTGCTCGCACTCCTGGGCCGGCCGCTGGTCGCACCAGAGCATGGCCGGCCGGATGACCTTGAAGCCCTGGTCGAGGAACACGGAGGAGTGCATTTGTCCGGTCAGTCCGATCCCCGCGAGCGAAGCGTCCAGCCGCGCTTTTTTCTTGAGCGCTCCGATTGCTTTTTTGAGCGCGGACCACCACAGCCCCGGGTCCTGCTCGGCCCAGCCCGGTCGCGGCGCGGTCATGTCGTATTCAACCAGGGCCCGGGCCGCGGTTTTGCCCGACGCGTCCACCGCCAGCGCTTTCAAGCCGCTGGTGCCCACGTCAATCCCGAGCCAGATTTGTTTAACAGCCTTCGCCATCTCAGCGCTCCCGCGCTTGTCCATTCATTTATACCAGAACCGCGGAAGATGACAAGACCAACGGCCGCCTTTCATTCCCGGCAAAGTTTGGGGCCAAACCCTCGAGGCCCGACCCCTATGATTCGATTCCGGACAAAAAAATCCGCTTACATTCGACTTTTGATTCTGCTATAATCTGCCTGGGCGGCATTAAGGAGGGAGCAAATGAAGAGATCGGGCTCAATCGGCATTCTGGTCTTGTTATTCGTAATCCTGGTTTCGCTTCCCGGCTGCCGGCGCGAAATCACCCCGGAAAAATTCGCGGCCAGCCTCCGCCTGGAATACACGCTCAAAGGCCATGCCGCGGCCGTGAACGCGGTCGCTTTCAGCCCGGACGGCAAAATCCTGGCCAGCGCGGATAATGACGGCGACATCAGCTTCTGGGACCCCGGTTCCGGCGAGCGGAAACACACCCACAACTTCGCCCATACTCCGGTCTATGCCATGGCCTATTCCCCGGATGGAAAATTCCTCGCCCTGTCCGGAAAGGGGCAGGCCGCGATCCTGTTTGACGGGACCAATATTCAATCCCTGCCCACCAGCTTCATCGCCCACCAGGACCAGATTCTGGCCCTGGCCTGGGGGCCAAACCACATCCTGGCCACAAGCTCCTGCGCCGAGCATGCCCCCACCTTCGGCTGCAGCCAGGGCGAGGCCGCAATCTGGAAGGTTGAACAATTCGGCAAGCCCCCGGTCGAGCTCAAGCGTTTCAACGACCATGCCGATTGGATCAACGCCATGGCGCTCAGCCCCAACGGAAAATGGCTCCTCACCGGCGGCGCCGACAACATGATCAACATTTTTCAAGCCCCGGAGTGGGAACTGGTCAAGATCATGCCCGGACATACCAACCGCATAAACGCACTCGCCTTCCCCAAAAAAAATTCCGGGCTCGCGGTTTCGGCCGGACTCGATGGAGCCGCCATCCTCTGGGAAATACCCCAGGGCCGCGAGAAGCAGTTCATGAAGAGCGAGGGCTTGAGGTTTCGCGGCATGGCAATCAGCCCTGACGGGAAAATGATCGTGGCCGGAGGAGGCGGCGGCAAAATCGTGATCTGGCTCGCGAGTACCGGAGCGGTGCTCAAGGAAATCCCCGGACTCGAAGCAGAGGTCGCCGCGCTCAGCTTCAGCCCGGACGGAAATAGCTTCGCCGCGGCAATGTCCGACAATAACGTCCTGGTCTGGACCGCAAAATAAACCGAAGGAGCAAGCGCTTGAACAAGGCATTCAAAATCGCGGCCCTAATGGCCGTCATGGCCTTGCAGGCCTGTCCCAAAAAAGCGCCCCAAGTCCAGGAGCAAGAAACGCCGCCACCGGCCAAAAACCAGCCCCAATGGGTGCAAACCTGCGCCGGCGCCTTTTCATTCGCCCAGAGCCAGGAATTCTACGGATGCGGCGCCGCTCGAATCCCGGAAAACGACCAGTTCCAGTTGATCAGCGCCGACGAACGCGCCCGAGTGGACCTCGCAAAAAATATCGATGCCTGGGTCAAAGACCTGCTCGCCGGATTCCTCGCCGCGACCGCAATCAAGGATAACTCCGCGGCAACTGAGCAGGACAAAGAACTGTTTGCCGCCAAGGTCTCGCGCGAGGCAACCGAGATCGCCCTCCAAGGCGCACAGTCCCTGGACCGCTGGCGCGCCCCGGACGGAACCCTCCACGCCATTACCAAAATCAGGTTCGATGACCTCGAAGCCGCAATCAAAAAACAAACCGCAGATAATGCCGAACTTCTCAAGATCGACCCCGCTCTCGCCTCCGACACCATCAACCAAGAACTCACCAAAAGAAGAGTCACCGGAAAATAAAAAACGGCGCACAGCGCAGCCGGGCTCCAGCAAAGTCTTCAATGTGCGAGGGACTTCAGTCCCGAATCATTAAAAAAGTCTTCAACCACAACGACACAACGATATTTTCTCCAAACCCCGGAACACCGGAACTCCGGAACATCGGAACGAATCTCGACTTGACAACATTTTCAAAATGCGCTATGTTGCAAAATGGCATCGCCGAAGAAAAGTAGCGAGTAGCTAGGTAAGGCGAAGTAGGGCAGAAGTTGGAACGGATGTAGGGACGAAGTAGGACGCGTCCTTCGTAGCTTTCCCTTCATGTGCTCGGACATCGACAGATAAAAGCGAAGTAGGAAGCCTTGGCGAAGTAGGGACTTGCATATTCGGAGGACAGGTACTGTTGTAGGGGGACCGACACTCTCTTGGGCTGCTTTCGGCCATGAGCTCCCTTCGGGTCTGAGCATCAGGGTCGTGGACAAGCCTAATGGAGCTTGCCGAAGGCCTGTCGGTCATCGAACGTGGGACGAAGTAGGGACGTAGTAGCGACGAAGCCCTACGAAGCTTTCCCTTCATGTGCTCGGACATCGAAAGATAAAAGCGAAGTAGGGGAGACGCCAGTAGTTCAAGGCGCTCAATAGAGGAGCGCCTTTTTGATTCGTTGAAATTTGAAATTCTATGACCGGATCTGTCATTGAAATGGGTTAAATTGATAAGCAAAGGGGGATGGGTGATGGTAAAGTTCCTGGAGCAATACATATCCAAGAAACCAAGGGCGATACAAATTTTGGAAGGTGTTTAGCGATGGATTTAAAAGCGGCAAAATGCCCATCTTGCGGCGCAGGTGTGCATATTCCACCAGATCGAGAAAAGTGGCATTGTGGATATTGTGGAAACGATTTTTTTGTAAGCGATGCCATTTCATCGACTATTTTAGAAAACAAAAATGCGTTAAGGCAATTGGCTCATTCGGCAGCGGAATCTGGAAATTGGGAAGAATCTATCAAGATATGGACCAAAATTCTTGCCAACGACGCTAATGATGCTCAAGCTTGGTTTGAAAAAGGCATTGCGGAATTGAATCAGGTGAAAGGCATCAAGATGACAGAAATTTTGAACGACATATTTGTTGTATGGGCCAAATCCCACCTGCCCGCGGAAATGTATAAAGAAATATTTGATAAAACCTTTCATAAGGACGAGGTCGATGAATACTGATTGGGAACGAGAAAGAAAAGAACGCGAACGCCGTGAGAAGGAGTCGATTCGCCTGCAGCGTGAACAACTGGAGCGTTCAAAGCAATTACTCCATGCACAAAAAGAACAGACCAAGAGAGACGAGGAACTTCTCGCTACTCAGCGCGAAATAGCCAAACAACAGGAACAGATTTTGATTATGGAAACCGAAAAAAATATGAGGGAGCAAGAGAAAAGAGAACAAGAAGAAAGGGCTAGACGTGAAAAGGAAGAGGCACAAACAATCAAGGCCCGGAATGTTGCACAATCATCCTTTTCTCGCTCGGTAACAATCGATCCGTCATATATGGCGAAATGCACAGATTATGCCATTAATGAAATTGATTATCCGAAATATCGAATAGATAATATTATGATGCAGGACTTTCTTGGCTTCTCAGAACTAGAAGGAAATGCAGAAATACATAATGCGAAACAGTACGTTGAGTTACAGGAAAAGAAATTGACTCAGATACAGTCGATCATATCGGCAATCAAAAGGCTGGACCAAAACTTTTACGGTATACATATTGATAAGCAAATGGAAGAAAAAAGGACCAGAATAGTTGCTGCGAAAAAGCATCTCGCGGTGGTCGAAAATAGGTTTCTAGATGATATTAAGCTGCGTAAAGAACAAGAAATTGAACGCATCGAGCTCGAACAGAAACAGGAAAAGGCGATAAAATGGGCCAACAAAATTAGTCACGCAAAACAAAGGTGGAAAATTTTTAGCATTGTGATTTTTTCTCTAATTTTAGCTATTGCTGCGGGATTTGCCATACATAGCACACCATCTAAAGATGGGGATGTAATTAGTGTATTACAATTTTTAAGCTTAATATTATTAATAATAGGAGCAATAGTAAATTTAATTCACGCACTCCTCGTTAGCTTTCCCCTGTTGCTAACTGAGGGAAAAGCTGAATATGCTGATTTGAGAACTGAATTGGAGAAATCGTCCAGAATAGTAAAACGAGGAATATTTACTTCTCTTGAAGTTCTGATGGCGAGTATTTTCGCTATATTATCTTTTCTATTTGTTATATTATCATGAAGGGGCAGATCTATTGAATGAAAGTGAGCTTCCCCCAAAAAACTGGACAGGTGGCTAAGTTAGGTTTTCCAAACGCGAGGGGTCCAAACGCGAGGGGTCAGGTCTATACTTTAAACTTAAGGAATTTCAACGTCCGGGGTCAGGTCTTCACGGTTCGGCCCTTCGGCAAGCTCAGGGCTCACCACAGGCGCTAAACGCCAAACGAGAAACGGGAAAAGTTTCGCCCCATCCCTGGCTACTGACTTCTGACTACTATTCTGGGCCCCTGTGATTTGCCTTTTCGCACCTTCGAAAACTGCCGAAAATTGCCTGCAATCCCGCCTCGTCCCGCCTTAGAGCGGGACTCCGCGGGACTCGCTTCGCTCGGCCTCAGACCCTTATATTTCCTGACCCTTGTTATTTGGCGATTTTGTTCAACCTGATTAAACAAAAATCCGGCGTAAAAACTTGATAAATAAAGCCAATTAATTCTGTTTAGCCGGATTGAAATTCGGTCAATTCCCGCGAAAACCGAGATTCCCTTTCAAATTCAATTCCGTGCGAGCGATTTCGACCGCGATTTGCGTGAACATTTTTTGCTATTAATAGAGGGAGGAGAAGTCCTGTCGATTATCGACAGGACGAACGGCAGTGCAGAGAGCCGGGCGGCGCATACGC
>Ga0315274_10001441_pt1 | contig 36416 bp, 35 predicted proteins | sample YL17G02_20_MG_FD_203700 | JGI IMG/M metagenome (GOLD analysis project Ga0315274, IMG submission 203700) | Sediment microbial communities from Yellowstone Lake, YNP, Wyoming, USA - YL17G02_20 | ecosystem: Environmental > Aquatic > Freshwater > Lake > Sediment | place: USA: Wyoming | collected...
AAGGCCGGACAGGCGCCGGCTCGGGGATTGTTGGGCATGGACCTGCTGAGGCTGGGCCTGGAGCGGGGCAAGACGGCCCGCGAGGCCCTAGAGGTCATCGCCAATCTGGTGGCGAAATACGGGCAGTGGGGCTCGGGCGTTCCCTGTGCAGGGGATGTCCAGGGCGGTTATGACAACTCCTACATCATTACCGATGCCAAGGAGGCCTGGGTCCTGGAGACGGTGGGGAAGCGCTGGATCGCCAAGCGGTTCACCAAGGGTGTGACCTCCATCTCTAATGAGCCGAGCATCCGCTGTCATTGGGATCTGGCCAGCCCGGATATCATCGATTACGCGGTGGAGCAGGGATGGTGGCCGGCAGACAAGAAGGATTCCTTCGACTTCGCCCTGGCCTACATCGATTTCAAGACCCCCCTGCACCTCTCCCATGCCCGGGCCATGCGCTCCCGAGAGCTCCTGAGCCAGAAGAAGGAAGCCGAGGTATGTCCCCGGTGGATGATGCGCACCCTGCGCGACCACTATGACACCACCTTCCTCCAGGGCCCCTATTTCAACGCGGCCCTGCCGGACTTCCTCTCCATCTGCATGCATGTCTCCCCGGCGGCCTTCACCTGGGGGAACACCGCCAGCTCGGCGGTCTTCATCCTGCCTGCCTCCAAGGATCGGCTGCCCGTGTTCTGGTGGACCCCCTGTCCTCCCTGCACCGGGCTTTATCTGCCGTTCTTTGTGGACGGGAGCAAGCTGCCGGAGATCCTCTCCACGGCGGGAAAGGCCGGAAAGAGCGTGACGGCTCCCCCGGAGGCGATCCAGGATGAGTTCTCTTCCAACTCCTGGTGGTGGCAGTTCCGGAAGCTCCACGACATGGTGAGGGGCGACGAGATCGGCACCAAGTATAACGAGCGCCAGCCCATGGTGAGGGCGACCTTCGACACCCTGGAGAAGAAGTTTGCTGCTGAGGCCTGGAAGGTGGAACAGAAGGCAGTGGCCTTGAAGAAGGCGGGAAAGGCGAATGAGGCCGCCGCGGTGCTCGATGAGTTCATGGCCAAGTGTGTTGAGGAGTCTCTGGCTACCATCAAGGACCTCAAGGCGAAGATGGCCGACTGATCGAAGTAAGAAGAAGGCAAAGGGTAAGAAGTTAGGCAAGATAAGCGGGAGGAGGCCTGTGCCTCCTCCCGCTTTTTTATCTGAGGGCAGGCCTTAGAGGAGGAAGAGAGAAACGATCCAGATCCCGGCCATGGTGATGATCCCTTCCACCAGGGTGCCGGTGGTCTGTACCTTATAGGCAGTAGGCACATCGAGATCGGAGAACTTGGCCACCACCCAGAAATAGCTGTCGTTGGCATGGGAGACGATCATTCCCCCCGCCCCGGTAGCCAGGACCGTCAAGACCGGGCCCCACCCGGTGGCGAGGCCCAGGGCTTGCATCATTGGGGCAATCAGGCTGGAGGTGGTGATGATGGCCACGGTAGAGGAGCCCTGGGCGATCTTCAAGGCTGCGGCTAGGATGAAGGGAAGGAAGAGCCCAATGCCCCACTGCGAAAGCGTGGAGCCCAGATAGTTGCCGATGGGGGTGATCTTCAGGATATTGCCGAAGGAGCCGCCCCCCGCCGTGATGATGGTGATCATCCCTGCCGCCCCCAGGGCCTTTCCCAACCAGCCGTCCAGGACCTCCGCCGTCCAGTTCTTTACCAGCGAAAGGGCCAAGAAGACCCCGATCAACAAAGCGGTGATGGGCTCTCCCAGGAAATTGAGGGCGGAGAGCAGCCTCCCCGGGGCCATCGGGTGGCCCGGCAGGGTGGTCATCGACTTCGCTGCGATCAGGAGGATGGGAAGGATGATGGGGAGAAAGGATCGCCACACCTTGGGCAGCTCGCCATAGGTTTGCAGCAGCTGATCGTAGGTCATCTCCGGTTTCGCCGGCACATCGAATCGCTTACCGAAGCGGGTGGCCCAGAAGTAGCCCGCCAGGGCCCCGGGGATGGCGAGAGGCAGGCCGAGCAGGATGACCTTTCCGATGTCCACACCCAGGATGCCCACTGCGGCCGTGGGCCCGGGATGGGGAGGGGTCAGGCAGTGAGTGGCGTAGAGGGAGGTGGAGAGGATCGTGGCCATGACCGCCATCGAGATGTGGGAGCGTTCGGCCAGCGCCTTATTCAAGGGGCTCATCACCACAAAGCCGGTATCGCAGAACAGGGGCATGCCCACGACATAGCCACTGAGGCCCATGGCCACGGTCGCATTGTTCTTCCCCACCTTGTTCAATATCCAATTGGCCATGCTCAGCGCGGCCCCGGTCTTTTCCAGGATGATCCCGATCATCGTCCCCTCGACGATGATGATGCCGATGGCCCTCATGGTGCTGCCGAAGCCATCCTTGATGCCATCCAGGATCTTGGGCACCGGAAGACCGCAGGCCAATCCCACCCCGTAGGCAGCCAGGATGAGGACCAGAAAGGCGTTCATCTTATACCGGGCGGTCATGACCACGATGAAGACGATGCTGAGCAAGAGAATAACCAGCAACATAGGGCCGCTCATAGATTTCCCTCTTGCACTTAAGGATAAAGATTACAGGCAGGGACGATCATTCCCCTCCGAGGAAGACCTCACGGGCATTTGGCCTTGTCCCCCAAACTGAACTAATATATCCTTTTTTGGGGGAGATTGCAATAGGTGGGCCCTGGAGCCGATTTGACCCTCTGGCATCTGGGGGGGGTGTTCAGAAAAGGGCTCTGGGTGAGGAAGAGAACTCCATCCCTCGGGGATCAGCACCCAGGGATTCGAATTTTCCTCTTTTGTTTTTGAGGAATTTGGATATAAGATACCAATCGGCATGAGAACTGAGTCCTCACCCATGACGGAATTCGAGAGAAGGGTGCTCCTGATCGGGGGGATTCTACTCTCGGCCTTTTTCCTCTCCAAGATCCTTTTCATCATCAAGCCTTTTGTCCTTGCCTTCCTCATTGGTCTGGCCTTCCACCCGGCCCTCTCCTGGCTGGAAAGAAGGGGGATCAGGCGATGGATCTCCCTGATCCTGGGGGTCGTTCTTTTCCTCGTCCTCCTCGCCCTTGCCGGCTACTTCTTCGTCCCCCTCTTCATCAACCAGGTGACGGATCTTTTCTCCGATCTCCCCCGCCTGTGGGAACAAGTGGGAAAACGGTGGAATGCCCTCCACCAGTTGTTTCCCCGGCTGATCCCCCAGTTTCGGGAAAAGGACCTGGTCCAGGAGTTTTACCGGAATGTGGGCAGGGTCTTCCCCCTGGCCCGCCAATTCGCCTCTGGCCTATTCTCTTTGGCGGCCACCAGCGTCCTCGTCTTCTTTATCCTCATCTTCGGCCTCTATAATCCCGCCCATCTCAAGGATTGCCTGGTGGAGTCTATTCCGCCGCGCCACCGCGAGAAGGCGGCGCGGATCGGAAGACGGATGTTAGGCCAACTGAAATCCTGGGTCCAGGGGCTCTTATTGGCCATGCTCTTCGTGGGCCTTCTCTCCTATGTGGGCCTGCTGATCCTCAAGGTGAAGTACGCCTTTGTCTTTGCGATCCTCTCCGGCTTCCTGGAGATCGTCCCGTATTTTGGGCCCATCCTTTCAGCCCTCATCCCGGCGGCCCTCACCGCCATGGATGACCCGATGCGGGGGGCCTATGTCCTCCTGCTCTTCTTTATCATCCAGCAGGTGGAAAACCATATCCTGATCCCTCTTATCATGTCCCGCCAGCTTACCCTCCATCCTCTGGGCATCATGTTTTTCTTTTTGGTCATGACTTATTATTTGGGCCTCTTTGGCACCTTTGTGGCGGTGCCCATCTATGCCTGCGTGGCCATACTCTATGACGAGCTTTACTTGCAGGGCATGGAACCCGGGAAGGCCCCTATAAAAAACCCTTGACAAGGGGAAACACCTCGGGTATAAAAGTGATGCTTCAACTGAAGGTAGCCAATAAGCCCCTCGCTTAAGTAGTTGATGTTCTGATCTTCAACAGAGAGCAGATCCTGCCATCTATCTTCCTTGTCTTATTCAGCATGGATCTTCAAAGCTGTGTCCTCAGCTTGGCATCGTTGAGACGTGAACTCTCTTCTTTCCCATTGCAGGATGTCCATCAGCGATCTGAAAATGCACCGCGAGCGCATCTGATAATGAAAGAGGTTCCTTGCAGTTGAAGATTCCTCGCCGCTGCCAGGCAGGAGCTTTATTCGAGGGGTGGCCTTCCATCGATCTCTCTCCCATTCGGTCTCCAATATCCCATAGCGAGGTAAGGTAATGAATATCGCAGAGCTTAAGGAGAAAAGTATCTCCGAACTAACTACTATTGCCCGAGAATTCAGCGTTTCAGGGGTCAGCTCCCTGAGAAAGCAGGAGCTCATCTTCAAGATCCTGGAAGCGCAGACGGAGAAGAACGGCCTCATCTTTGCTGCGGGGGTTCTGGAGATCCTCCCGGATGGATTTGGTTTCCTGCGGGCCCCGGATTACAATTATCTCCCGGGGCCAGACGACATCTATGTCTCCCCCTCCCAGATAAGGCGCTTTGATCTGCACACCGGAGACACCATCTCCGGCCAGGTGAGGCCACCCAAAGACGGGGAGCGCTATTTCGCCCTTCTCAAGGTGGAGGCGGTCAACTTCGAGAGTCCAGAAACGGCGCGAGAAAAGATCCTCTTCGATAACTTGACCCCCCTCTTTCCCAACCAGCGATTGAAATTGGAGACCACCTCGGATGAGATGTGCATGAGGGTGATGGATCTGATTACCCCGATTGGGAAGGGGCAAAGGGGTCTTATCGTCGCTCCTCCCCGCACCGGCAAGACGATTCTTTTGCAGAGGATCGCGAATAGCATTACCACCAATCATCCGGAGGTGATCCTTATTGTCCTCCTCATTGACGAACGACCCGAGGAAGTGACCGATATGCAGCGATCGGTGAAGGGAGAGGTGGTCAGCTCCACCTTTGACGAGCCGGCCACCCGCCATGTGCAGGTGGCCGATATGGTGCTGGAGAAGGCCAAGCGGCTGGTGGAGCACAAGCGGGATGTGGCCATCCTTTTGGACTCCATCACCCGTCTGGCCCGGGCGCACAATACGGTCATCCCTTCCAGCGGCAAGGTCCTCTCCGGGGGCATCGATTCCAACGCCCTGCAGAGGCCGAAGCGGTTCTTTGGGGCGGCCCGCAATATCGAGGAGGGAGGGAGCCTGACCATCATTGCCACTGCCTTGGTCGATACCGGATCGCGGATGGACGATGTGATCTTTGAGGAATTTAAAGGGACGGGCAACATGGAGCTGCATCTGGACCGGAAGCTGGTGGACAAGAGGGTCTTCCCCGCCGTCGACATCAATCGTTCCGGGACCCGGAAGGAAGAGCTCCTCTACAAGCCAGAGGAATTGAATCGTATGTGGATCTTGAGGAAAGTGCTTCACTCCATGGGCGTGGTGGAGTCCATGGATCTCTTGCAGGAGAAATTGCGGGAAACCAAGTCCAACGAGGAATTCCTGCGGGCCATGAATACGCTTTAGGCCACTACTATTAGAGAGGAGATCGATTACCAATGAAAAAGGACATTCACCCCCCCTACCAGGATTGCACCATCACCTGCGCCTGCGGGGAGGCCATTCACACCAAATCGACCCACCCCAGCATGAAGGTGGAGATCTGCTCCAAGTGCCATCCCCTCTTTACCGGGAAGCAGAAGTTGATTGACACCGAGGGGAGGGTAGAACGCTTCCAGAAGAAATATGGAAAGAAGACGACGGGGACTTCAAGCTAAAGTCGTTCCTCTTCGCCCCGGGTTGCTTCATGGCCAACTCGGGGCTTGCCTTGTTTTTGGGCCGCCTTTATGGCGAGCGGGGTTTTGATTCGATGAGGATCGGGAAAGGCCTTTATCAGGTCCTGCTGTTTTTTCTGAGCCAGCTTGCGGAGGCCCGCCTTTCCGTGGGGGGGCAGGCGGTGATCGAAGGAGTGATGATGCGCGCCCCGCGATCCCTGACGGTGGCCGTACGCAAGCCAAAAGGGCAGGTGACCGTAAAGAGGCAAGATCTGCGGCCCGCCTCCGATCGATTCCCCTTCTTGAAGTTTCCCCTGTTGCGGGGGGTGGTCGCCCTGGTGGAGGCCCTCATCTATGGAATCTCCGCTTTAAATTATTCAGCCAATGAGGCCTTGGTGGAAGAGGGCGCAGAGGGAGAGGAGCTCAGCCCCTGGGCACTGACAGGCATCATGGTCTTCTCCCTCGGGTTGGGGGTGGCCCTTTTCTTCATTCTCCCCCTCTACTTGACGCAGTTGACCGCAGCATGGGTTCCCCTGGTTCGACGCAGCAGCCTGTTCTTCAATTTAATCGACGGATTTCTGAGGATTGCCGTATTTCTCATTTATGTGGCGCTCATCTCCCTGTTGAAGGATGTGCGGAGGGTATTTGAATATCATGGTGCGGAGCATGTCGCCATCCACGCCTATGAGGAGGGCAGGGACTTGGAGGTGGCGAAGGCCAAAGGGCTGAGCCCCCTACATCCCCGGTGTGGAACGGCCTTTCTCCTCTGGGTGATGGTCATTTCCATCTTTGTCTTCTCCTTGCTTCCCAAGGATCTCTCCCTGGGGGCCAAGATCCTCTCCCGCATCGTCCTCCTGCCTTTGATCGCCGGGATCTCCTATGAGCTCATCAAGCTCTCGGGGAGGGGCAAGTATCCGTTGGTGGGTTGGCTTACCAAGCCTGGTTTGTGGCTCCAGAAGATCACTACCCGCGACCCCCAGGATGACCAGGTAGAGGTGGCGATCCGTGCCCTCTCCGAGGTGCTGGAGATGGAAAGGGAGAAGCGGGGTCCTGGGCCTGGTCCTGGCGGGGCAATTGAGGCGATATCGAGATGACCGATCTGGAAAAAAAGCTGGAGGACATCAAGGAGCAATACCGGGAATTAGGGGAGAGGCTGGGCGATCCCAAGTTAATCGCTGACCACCTCTCCTATCAGAAGTACGCGAAGGCCCACGCCGAACTGGCGGAGGTCGTGGAGGAATATCATCAATATAAGAGGGTGGTATCCGCCCTCGAGGAGACCAAAAAGATCCTACAGGAGACCAAGGATCCGGAGATGCGTGATCTGGCCGAGGCCGAACTGGAGGACCTCACCCAGAAGCTCGAAACGGAAAAGGGGAGGATCCAGACCCTTCTGCTCCCCGCCGATCCCTTGGACCAGAAGAACATCATCCTGGAGATCCGGGCAGGAACCGGGGGGGATGAGGCCGCCCTGTTTGCCGCTGACCTGCTCCGCATGCATACCCGATATGCTGAGTCAAAAGGGTGGAAGGTCGAGATGCTCTCCTCCAATAACACCGGGGTGGGGGGGATCAAGGAGGCCATCCTCTCGGTGGAAGGCAAGGGGGTTTACAGTCATCTCAAATATGAGAGTGGGGTACATCGGGTGCAGCGGGTGCCAATTACCGAGGCCAGTGGACGCATCCACACCTCGGCGGTTACCGTTGCGGTTTTACCTGAGGCGGAAGAGATAGAAGTGGAAATCGATCCCAAGGATCTCCGCATTGATGTGTTTCGATCCACCGGGCCGGGGGGCCAGAGCGTCAATACCACGGATTCCGCAGTGCGCATCACCTATCTGCCTACCGGAATGGTCGTCTCCTGCCAAGACGAGAAATCGCAGCATAAGAACAAGATCAAGGCAATGAAGGTCCTGAGGGCCCGGTTGTCGGACAATCTGCGGGCGGAGCAGAACGCAGAGATCTCCGCCGCCCGGAGACAACAGGTGGGGACTGGAGATCGCAGCGAGCGCATCCGCACCTACAATTTCCCCCAGGGCAGGGTCACCGATCATCGCATTGGCCTCACCCTCTACTCCCTCAACACCATCTTGGAGGGAGAGATCGATCCCTTGATCCAGGCCTTGGCCCAACATGCCCAGGCAGAGAGGCTGAAGGCCGCTTTATGCTGATCTGGCAGGGCCTGCGTTGGGCCGAGGATTTCCTGAGGTCTTCAGGGGCCTCCAATCCGCGATTGGACGCGGAGGTCTTGCTGGCCGAGATCCTGAAATGCAATCGCCTCTTCCTTTACAGCCATCCTGAGAGCCCGATTTCCCTGGAGGCCCAGGAGGTCCTGAGGATGTGGGTCGGGAGGAGGTCTCGGGGCCTTCCGGTGGCCTACATCCTGGGCAAGAAGGAATTCTGGTCCCTGGAATTTCTGGTCACCCCGGCAGTGCTCATTCCCCGGCCGGAAACAGAACGCCTGGTGGAGATATCCCTGGAGAGAGCAAGGGCAGGCAAGGCAAGAGCGATTGCCGAGGTGGGCTGCGGTTCGGGTGCGGTCATTGTAAGTCTGGCGAGGGCGTTGGGGGAGGCAAGGTTTTACGCCATTGATGCCTCCCGCGAGGCGCTGGGGGTAGCCCGCCAGAATGCCCGGAGGCATGAGGTGGCGGACAGGATTCTCTTCCTTCGCGGTGACCTGTTGAGACCGCTTCGCGGGAAGAGGCTGGGAGGGGCATTGGATCAGGTGGTGTCCAATCCTCCCTATATTCCCCGGGGTGAAATCCCGAATCTGGCGCGTGATATCCGGCTTTACGAGCCGCATCGAGCCTTGAATGGTGGAAGAGACGGGCTCTTTTTTTACCGCCGCCTGATTCCCCAAGCGCTTGACTTCTTGAGGCCTGGGGGCTGGTTCATCCTGGAGATGGGCGGGGACCAGGGGAGTGCTATCTTGAAACTGCTGGCCCAAACTGGAGGCTTCGAGGAGCCCCTGATCGCGCGGGATGATCAGGGGGCAGAGCGGGTGATCTCTGCCCAGAGGCGGGAGGGATAGGGGCGCGCCTTGGATAAGATCGTGATCGAAGGGGGCTGTCGTCTGCGGGGGGAGGTGGCCGTGAGCGGGGCCAAGAATGCTGCCCTTCCCCTGATCGCTGCCAGCCTCCTCACCGAGGAGGAGGTCTTCCTGGAGAATGTCCCCCAACTGGGGGATGTGCGAACCATGCTGCATTTGCTGATAAGGATGGGGGTAAAGGCGGAGACCCCGGATCCTCATTCCGTCTCTCTGCGGGCGGAAGGGTTGAACGCGTGGGAAGCCCCCTATGAGATGGTGAAGACGATGCGGGCCTCCATCTTGGTTTTGGGGCCTCTATTGGCTCGTTGGGGCAGGGGCCGGGTTTCCCTCCCTGGGGGCTGCTCCATCGGGTCCAGGCCCATTAACCTTCATCTGATGGGCTTCGAGAGGATGGGAGCACGAATTCGACTCAGGGAGGGGTATGTGGAGGCAGAGTCCGAGAGGCTCCACGGATCTCACATCCTCTTTGACATCTCCACGGTGACGGGCACCGAGAATCTGATGATGGCGGCCTGCCTCGCCGAGGGGGAGACCATCTTGGAGAATGCGGCACGGGAGCCGGAAGTGGTGGACCTGGCTCAGTTACTAATTTCCATGGGGGCGAAGATCGAAGGTGCGGGGTCTCGCCGCATCGCGATTGAAGGGGTCAAGGATTTGAAGGGGGCCCGCCGTCGCATCATCCCTGATCGGATCGAGGCGGGCACCCTGATGGTGGCCGCCGGGATCACCAAGGGCGATGTCTTCGTCCGCGAGGCAATCCCCGAGCACATGCCGATCTTTATTGAGAAGCTTAAAGAGGCGGGATTGGGGATCGAGATTGAGAATGGCGGCATCAGGGCCAGGATGGATCGCAGGCCGAGACCGGTGAATATCAAGACCCTCCCCTATCCCGGATTTGCCACCGACATGCAAGCGCAGATGATGGTCCTGGCGAGTGTCGGTCAAGGTCGCTCCACGATCTCCGAGACAGTTTTCGAGAATCGCTTTCTCCACATCAATGAACTCATGAGGATGGGGGCCAATATCCGGGTGGAAGGGAGCACGGCGATCATCCAGGGTGTCCCCGAGCTAAGTGGGGCCCCGGTGATGGCGACCGATTTGCGCGCCAGCGCCTGCCTGGTCCTCGCGGGGTTGGCCGCCCAGGGCATCACCTCGATTTCCCGGGTCTATCATTTGGATCGGGGCTATGAGGGAATTGAGCGGAAGCTTTCGGCACTGGGGGCGAGGATTGAGCGCGTCCCCGAATGAAGGTCGAAGACGGGAAGGGGTTCCCAATGAGAGTGGTGATGACGAAGGAACCCGGTTTTTCTGAGTGCGTGGAGAGGCTGCGCCGCCGGGGAGAGATGGGCCAGGGAGAGGTGGAGGATCAGGTGAAGGCCATCCTGGCAGAGGTTCGCCGGAGGGGGGATGTCTCTCTGCTGGAGTTTGGTGAACGCTTCGACGGCTATCGCCTTGAGGCGTCCCAAATTCGGGTGGAGGAGCGTGAGATCAAGGCGGCCTATGAGGCGATTGATCCTGAGGCCCTCTCCGCCTTGAGATTGGCCCAAGAGAGGATCACGGCCTTTCACGCCCGGCAAAAGCCCCGCTCCTGGTTCTTCCTGGAAGAGGGGGGGTTTTTGGGCCAGATTGAGCAGCCCCTGCGGCGGGTAGGAATCTATGTCCCGGGAGGGAAGGCCTCTTATCCCTCCTCCGTATTGATGAATGCCATCCCGGCGAAGGTGGCGGGGGTAGAAGAGATCGCCATGTGCACCCCGGCCTCCAAGGATCTCTCCCTCTCCCCCTGGATCTTGGTCGCGGCGGATCTGGTGGGGATCCACGAGATCTATCGGGTGGGAGGCGCCCAGGCCATTGCCGCTTTGGCCTACGGGACGGAGAGCATCCCGGCAGTGGATAAGATCGTGGGGCCGGGCAACATCTACGTGGCGGTCGCCAAGCGTCTGGTCTTCGGAGAGGTGGGCATCGATATGGTGGCCGGGCCCTCGGAGCTCCTGGTCTACGCCGAGGAGGGGAGCGACCCCACATTGATCGCCTCCGATCTGCTCTCCCAGGCGGAACACGATGAGATGGCCTACCCCCTGTTGGTGACCCCCTCCTTGAATCTGGCGGAGCGAGTCCGGGAGGAGGTCGAGCTTCAAGCAAAGCGACTCTCCCGCTCCGCCATCATCAAAAGCTGCCTGGAGAGAAATGGCTTTATCCTGGTCTGTAGGGACCGGACAGAGGGGATCCGGCTGATCAATGTCATCGCCCCGGAGCACCTGGAGCTGGTGGTTCCAAATCCCTGGGAGATGTTGGGCCTCATCCGATCTGCCGGGGCCATTTTCCTGGGGGCCTACTCTCCAGAGGCGATCGGGGACTACCTGGCGGGGCCCAACCATGTCTTGCCCACGGGCGGGACCGCCCGGTTCTCCTCGCCCTTGGGGGTTGAGGATTTCCTCAAACGCTCCAGCGTCATCTCCCTTTCCTCCGCCCGGGTAAAAGACCTGGCCGGGGCGGCCATGCGGTTGGCCCGGCTGGAGGGACTGGATGGTCACGCGCGGGCAGTGGAGATGAGGACCAAACCATGAAACCTATCGATTTTCAATCTCTGATGCGGCCGTCGGTGAGAGAACTGGTTCCCTATGCGGTGGAGAATATCGCCCACCGGATCAAGATGGACACCAATGAGAATCCCTATCCCTGGCCTCCGGGGTTGCTCCAGGTGGTGATGCAGCGGCTGCAGGAGGTGGATCTGAATCGGTACCCCGATCCCTTGGCTGAAGGACTGCGGGAGCTCCTGGCTAAACAGCTAAAGGTCAGTCCCTTCCAGATCATGCTGGGAAATGGCTCGGATGAGCTGATTCAGTATATCCTCTTGGCCTTTGGGGGTCCGGAGGTGAAAGCCCTCTCACCAACTCCCACCTTTGCCATGTATGAGATCGTGGCCAAGGCAACGGGATGCCAATTTATCGGGGTCCCCTTGGGGCCCGACCTGGATCTGGATGAAGGGGCACTGAGGGCGGCGATCCAAGGGGAGCAGCCACGCATTCTCTTTCTGGCCTATCCGAACAACCCCACCGGGAATTGCTTCCGGCGGGAGTCCATGGAGATGCTCCTCTCGGAGTTCGAGGGGATCCTGGTGATCGATGAGGCCTACTTCGATTTCTCCCAGCAGAGCTTCCTGGATCGACTTCCCCGGCAGGAGAACCTCCTCATCATGCGAACCCTCTCCAAGATCGGGTTGGCTGGACTGCGAGTAGGGATCCTGCTCGGCCAAGAGCCGCTGATTCAACTGATCTCCAAGGTGCGCCTGCCCTATAACCTGAACACCTTCTCGCAGATTGCGGCCCAGGTCGTGCTCACCCATAATGATTTCATCGCCCGCCAACTCAAGATCCTCATTGCAGAGCGGAAGCGCCTTTATCTTTCCCTTCAAGGTCTGCGTGGGGTTCGGCCTTATCCCTCGGAGGCCAACTTCCTCCTTTTTTGGGCCGAGGACTCCGCGAGGGTCTTCGAGGGGCTTTTATCCAGAGGGATACTGGTGCGTGCCTTCGGTGACTCTGGTCCCTTGAGAGGTCATCTGCGGGTGACGGTGGGAAGGCCGGAGGAGAACGATCAATTCATTGAGGCCCTGGAAGGGCTTTGCGGGAAAGGGGACCGGGGATGACACGAAAGGCGAGACTGTCGCGGAAGACCAATGAAACCGAGATCCGGGTGGAGCTGAATTTAGATGGAAAGGGAAGCTACCTCATCCAGACCCCCCTGCCCTTCATGGATCACATGCTCTCTCTCCTGGCGAAGCACGGGTTCTTCGATCTGAAGGTAGCCGCCAAAGGGGATGTGGAGGTCGATGCGCATCATACGGTGGAGGATCTGGGAATTCTCTTGGGAGATGCGTTTCGTCAAGCCCTGGGGGAGAAGAGTGGGATCAGGCGTTACGGGGCCGCCACCATTCCCATGGATGAGGCCCTGGCATCCGTATCCCTCGATCTGAGTGGGCGGCCCTATCTTTCCTATCAGGCGCCGGCCCTCAAAGGAAGGATAGGGAACTTCGAGGTGCGGCTGCTCAAGGAGTTCCTCCGGGCCTTCTCCAATCACCTCCAGGCCACGGTGCATGTCCAGCTGCTCCAGGGCGAGGACCTTCATCACGGGGCGGAGGCCATCTTCAAGGCCCTGGCCAGAGCCTTGGATGAGGCCTGCATGCAGGAGAAACGCTCCCCAGGCATTCCCTCTACCAAGGGAGAACTCTGATCCGCCATCATGGCTTCCTATTCAGACCCTTGAGAATTCGTGGCGAGTGGGAGTCGCCAGCTTGCTGTGGGGGGTACCAGCTTGGGAGGGGGAGTCCTCCAACTCCATGATTGCCATCATCAATTCCGGCATTGCCAATGTCCGCTCGGTGCAGAAAGGGTTCGAGCGCGAAGGCTTTCCCGCCCGGATCATTGAGGATCCGGGCGATCTGGATGGGGCGGGCGGGGCCGTCTTGCCCGGGGTGGGCGCCTTCCGAAGGGGGATGGATTATCTGCGGGAGAAGGGCTTCCTGGAGCCTTTGCAGCGTTGGATCGAAAGTGGGAAACCGCTTCTGGGCATCTGTCTTGGCTTCCAGCTCCTTTGTGCGGAGAGCGAGGAGTTCGGCCTGCATCGCGGCCTTAACATCTTCCCGGGGAGGGTGAGGCGCTTCCCTCCGGGCCTCAAGGTCCCCCACATGGGATGGAATTCGATCCGCCGGGAGAGGAAGATCCCCTTGCTCCAAGGGATTCCCGATGGCTCCTACTTCTACTTCGTCCATTCGTATTTTCTGGGCTCACCCGATCCGGCCGTGGTCGCCGGGACGACCGAGTATGGAATCTCCTTCCCCTCCGTGATCTGTCGTGACAATGTGTATGCCACCCAGTTTCACCCGGAAAAGAGCCAGAGGTTGGGATTGCGCATCTTGAGCAACTTTGGAGGGCTGGTCCGATGATGATCATTCCGGCCATCGATCTGAAAGAGGGCAAGTGCGTGCGACTTCTGCAGGGGGACCCAGAGCAGAAGACGGTCTATTCAGAGGACCCGGTGGAGATGGCGCGCCGATGGGAGGGCAAAGGCGCGGAGTTCCTCCATGTCATAGACCTGGATGGGGCCTTTTCCGGGACTCCGATGCACCTGGATCTGATCGAGAGGATTGCCAAGGCGGTGAGGATTCCCATCCAGGTGGGGGGCGGAATCCGAACCATGGAGAGCATCGTGCGCGTGCTCCAGCAGGGCGCTCAGAGGGTGATTCTGGGCACCAAGGCGGTGGGCTCTCCCCTTTTCTTGAGCCAGGCATGCCGCCGTTTTGAAGGTCAGATCCTCCTGGGCATCGACGCCCGCGGGGGGTATGTGGCCATCGAGGGCTGGACCCAACCCACCAACCTCAAGGCGATCGATTTGGCCCGGCAGGCGTCCCACTTCGCCCTGGGCGCCATCATCTATACCGATATCTTTCGGGATGGTATGCTGAAAGGCCCGAACCTCGGGGCGCTGGCGGAGATGGCCGAGGCGATCTCGATTCCCCTGATTGCCTCTGGGGGGATCTCCTCCCTGGATGATGTGCGGGCGATTATGGCCCTGGAGCCGAGGGGGATTGTGGCGATGATTATCGGGAAGGCCCTTTATTCAGGGAAGTTTGACCTGGCGGAGGCGGTCGCCTTGACCAGAGAGGGAAGGACGAATGCTCGCTAAGAGGATCATTCCCTGCCTGGATGTGAAGGATGGAAGGGTGGTGAAGGGAACGAGGTTCCTGCATCTCCGCGATGTGGGAGACCCCCCCGAGGTCGCCGCGGCCTACGATCAGGAGGGGGCGGACGAGCTGGTTTTCCTGGACATTACTGCCTCCTATGAGGGTCGGAAGACGATGGTGGAGGTGGTGAGGAGGACGGCGGAGATGGCCTTTATGCCCCTGACCGTGGGAGGGGGGATTGCCACGGTGGAGGATATCCAGGTGATGCTGCAATCGGGGGCGGATAAGGTCTCTCTGAACACGGCGGCGGTCCGAGACCCGGAGCTCCTTCAGCGCTCTGCAGAGATGTTTGGGAGCCAGTGTATTGTTCTTGCCATCGATGCCAAAAGGAGGTTAGGCGTCCCCCTCTCCTGGGAGGTTTATGTAGAGGGGGGAAGGATCCCCACCTCCCTGGATGCCCTCTCTTGGGCGAGACAGGGGGAGGAGCTGGGGGCAGGGGAGATCCTCCTCACTAGTATGGACTGCGATGGGACCAAGAACGGATACGATATTGAGCTCACGCGGTCCGTGTCCGAGGCAGTGGGCATCCCGGTGATCGCCTCTGGAGGCGCCGGCTCCCTTCAGCATCTTTACGAGGTCTTAGGGGAGGGGAAGGCCGATGCGGTGCTGGCCGCCTCCATTTTTCACTATGGGATTTTTACCCTCCATGAGGCCAAGTCCTATTTGAAGGAGAGGGGAATCCCGGTCAGGATGTGAGCGGGGAGGAGGGGAGAGGATGAAGATCGAGGCGATCAAGATCGATATGCCGGAAGGAAGCAATATGATCCTGGGGCAGACCCACTTTATCAAGAGTCTGGAGGACCTTTATGAGATCCTGGCCACCAGCATGCCCAGATCCCGTTTCGGGGTGGCCTTCTGTGAGGCCTCGGGGCCTTGTCTGATTCGCGTGGAGGGTAACGATCAAGAGATGAGGGATGCCGCCACTGCCATCGCCCGCGGGGTGGCCAGTGGCCATTTCTTCTCCATTGTCCTGCAGGATGCCTTTCCCATCAATGTCCTCAATGCGGTGAAGGCCTGCCCTGAGGTCTGTAACATCTTCTGCGCCACCGCCAACCCAGTGGAGGTGGTCGTAGCGGAGACGGAGCAGGGCCGGGGGGTCATGGGCGTCATCGATGGGTATCCTCCAAAGGGGATCGAGGGGACGGCCGAGGTGGAGGCACGCAAGGAATTCCTGCGCAAGATCGGTTACAAGCGGTAAAGGAAGGGAAAAAAGTGGAGATCTTGAAAGAGGTCAAATTCGACGAGAGAGGCCTGATCCCCGCCATCATTCAGGAGGCGGAGGGGGGTCAGGTCCTGATGGTGGCTTACATGAACCGGGATGCCTTGGAGCAGACGGCGCACACCGGCCTCACCCATTTCTTCAGCCGCTCCCGAAACAAGATCTGGAAGAAGGGGGAGGAGTCGGGCCATGTGCAGCGGGTCAAGGAGATCCTTTACGATTGCGATGGGGATGCCCTCCTGGTGAAGGTGAGCCAAGAGGTGGCGGCCTGTCACACCGGACACCGGTCCTGCTTCTTTCGCCGCTACCTCCCCTCCTCTGACCGGATAGAGGAGGTGGAGCCGGCGGTGTTCAATCCCCGGGAAGTCTATGGGAAGAAGGAATAAGATGGAGCCGCAGCAGAATTGCCCCTTTTGCCGGATTCAGGCCCAGGAAGAAAGATCCCGCTCGGTCTACGAGGATGAATGGGTAGTGGCCTTCGAGGATATTCACCCCCAGGCACCGCTCCATATCCTGATTATCCCGAAAAGGCATGTGGAGAACCTGCTGGGACTTGAGGAGGAGGATGTTCTTTTGGCGGGTCGCATGCTGTTGGTGGCCAGTCGGATCGCGCGGGAGCGAAAGGTGGATCGCACCGGGTTTCGGTTGGTGGTCAATTGTAATCGAGACGGGGGGCAAACGGTGGGGCATCTCCATTTGCACCTGTTGGGGGGCCGAAGGATGAGCTGGCCTCCGGGATAAAAATTATTGACAAAGACGCTGATTGGAGATATAAACGAAAGTTTGAGAAGCATTTTCGGCCGGTGGGCAGGCAGCGCGATTCGAAGGGGGCAAGGGAGGTGGGAGAATGACGAGTGTGGAGGTTAGAGAGGACGAGTCCTTTGAGAGCGCATTGCGGAGATTCAAGAAGCAATGTGAAAAGGCGGGAGTCCTCTCTGAGCTGCGCAAGAGGGAGCATTACGAGAAGCCTAGCGTCCGGAGGAAGAAGAAATCCCTGGCAGCTCGGAAAAAAATGGCGAAGAAGACCCGCATCACCTATGAGTAAAAGATGTCCCTTTCCAATCGGTTTCTCTTAGAGCAGCAACGGGCAATGAAGGACGGAGATGAGCTCCGCCTTTCAGTGTTACGGCTGCTTCGGGCAGCCATCAAGAACCGGGAAGTAGAGAAAGGGAGGCCGCTGGAGGATTCAGAGGTGATTCAAGTCATCAGTTCCTCCTGTAGACAGAGAAGGGAAGCCATCGCCCAATACCGCCAGGGAGGCAGGGAGGATCTGGCGAGCAAGGAAAAGGCTGAGTTGAGGATACTGGAGGAATTCTTGCCCCCACCATTATCTGAGGAAGAACTTCAGGCCAAGATTCAGGAGGCGATTGCGACGAGATGGGCCGCTTCGATAAGAGATATGGGCAAGGTCATGGCCCATTTGATGCCTCAGATTTCTGGAAGGATTGACGGCAAGGTTGCCAGCGAGAAGGTTAAAGAGGTACTGGCCAAAGGACATTAAGGGAAAAAGGGGAAGAGACGAGGAGAGGAAACCTTCCTCCCGAAGGGATGGAGTGTTCTGCAAAAGGGCAAGGGGCCTTCAATCAGGCTTCTTGCCCTTTTTTCCCTCGGGGAGAAAGTCCCTCTCAGGATCAAAGGAGGTTTTTCGGTGAAGATCGGAGAGATCTACCAAAAGGCAATTGCCCTGGGGATGAAGAATGATCCCCGCTCCGAGGAGGGGGCCCTCCAAGTGCTGGAGAGGGCCAAAAAGGAATATGAGGAGCTGAAGGAAGACCAGAGGTGGGAGTTCGATCAAGACCGGCTGGAGAACCCGTATGCCGACAGCCGCCTGCTCTATGGCTCGAAGGAGAGAGAGGCGAAGAGGCTGCTGGCCGGCATCGACATGGAGGTGGGGGAGGTGCTCCTGGCCGATCGGTTGGGGGACCGGGGGAAGAAGATCGACCTCATCCTGTCCCACCATCCTGAGGGCCGGGCCCTGGCCGGCTTCTATGAGGTGATGGAGATGCAGGCGGATATCCTTCACAAATATGGGGTTCCCATTGCCGTTGCGGAGGGGATCCTCGAGGGACGCATCAAGGAGGTGCAGCGCAAGGTCATGCCGGCCAATCATACCCGGGCCGTGGATGTTGCCGCCCTCCTGGATATTCCATTTCTCTGCATCCATACCCCGGCAGACAATATGGTGACCACCTATCTCCAGAGAAAGATAGATGAGGAGAGACCGTTCCTGGTGAAGGAGGTGCTGGAGATATTGAGGCGGATCCCCGAATACCAGGAGGGGATTGCCAACCACAACGGGCCGAATCTCGTGCTCGGCTCCGAGAAGCGGAAGACGGGCAAGGTATTTGTGGATATGACCGGAGGGACCGGGGGCTCCAAGGAGGCCTTTGAGAAGATCGCCCGCACCGAGGTAGGGACGATTGTAGGAATGCACATCGGGGAGGAGCACCGGGCCGAGGCGGAAAAGAACCATCTCAATGTGATCATCGCTGGCCATATCCCCAGCGACTCCCTGGGCCTAAACCTCCTCCTGGACGAGTTGGAGAAAGGAGGGCCGCTGGAGATCATCCCCTGTTCCGGGTTCAGGAGGATCTCCCGCGGAGGATCCAGTCAGGCATGATCGATTCTCATTCTATGAAGGTCCTGGAGTTTGAGGCCATCCGGGAGATGCTGGCCTCTCAGGCCACTTCATCACCGGCCAAGGAGTTGGCCCATGGTCTGCTTCCCTCCACCGACCTTAAAGAGGTGGGGCGGTCGCTGGAGGAAACCGAGGAGATGCGGCAGGTCATGGCCTCGGCTGGCGATCTTCCCCTGGCAGGCTTGATAGACATCCAACCCCACCTCGATCGCGCGCTCTTGGAGGGTGCTGCCCTCTCTGCAATCGAACTGAAAGAGGTGAGAGAGGTTCTCCGGGTGGCGAGCCAATTACGATCTTATTTCCAACTTTACTCCTCCGGCTTTCCCCTGTTGCAGGTCTATTCTTTCTCTATTCATCCTCAGTTCCACCTGGAAGCGAGGATTACCGACTGCATCGGCGATGAGGGCGAGATCCTCGATTCTGCCAGCCCCCGGCTGAAGAAGATTCGGCAGGATGCCTTCGCACTCCGGGAGAAGATCAGGGAAAAGCTGCAGGCCGTTCTCGTCTCCCCGCAGTATCAGAAGGTCATTGCCGAACCCCTCATCACCCTCCGCAATGACCGCTATGTAATCCCGGTGAAGCCCAATTTTAAGCCTGCGCTCCGCGGATTCATTCAAGATCAATCCGCGAGCGGCCAAACCCTTTTCCTGGAGCCTCTCTCCCTGGTGGATGACAACAACCGCTTGAAACGGCTCAGCCTGGAAGAAGAGGAAGAGATCCGTAGGATCCTGCGAGGTCTCACCGGGGAATTAAGGGAAAAGGCCCCCGAGATTGGGCCAGCAGTGGAGGGGATGATTCGCCTGGATCTGCTTTGTGCCAAGGCGCGTCTGGCAGAGAGGATGAGGGCCAAGAAGCCGATCCTCAGAGAGGATGGGCCCCTCCAGTTGCTGCAAGCCAGGCATCCCCTCTTGATCAAGAAGATGGAGGGCAAGGCGGAGGGGCCAGGGGTGGTACCCATTGACCTCTGTATCGGCGACCCCTACCGGGTGTTGGTGATCACCGGGCCCAACATGGGAGGCAAGACGGTGGCCCTCAAGACCGCAGGCCTCCTTTCCCTCATGGCGATGGCGGGATTGCATATCCCCGCCTCCGCCGACAGCCAACTTCCCCTGTTCTCCCAGGTATTCGCCGATATTGGAGAGGAACAGGATATCGAGGAGAGCCTCTCCACCTTCTCCTCTCATATCTCCCAGATCGCCAAGATCTTGCGGGAGGCGGATCATCGGTCCCTCGTCTTCTTGGATGAATTGGGCTCCGGCACCGATCCCGAGGAAGGATCGGCCTTGGGGATTGCCGTCCTGGAAGAGCTGTATCAGCGAGGGGGAATGGCCCTGGCCACCACCCATCAGGATGCGATCAAGGCCCACGCCTATTCTCACCCGGGGATGGAAAACGCCTCAGTAGAGTTTGACCTTGACACCCTGAGACCGTTGTATAAATTAAATATAGGGATTCCGGGCCGGAGTTTTGCCCTCGATATTGCCCAGCAGTTGGGGGTAGGGGCCGAGGTCATTGACGTCGCGCGGAAGTTGCTGAAATCGGAGGTTGTGGCCTGGGATTCAATGCTGAAGCGGATTCAAGAGGATCAAGCCTCCATCGATCAGAGCAAAAGGAAGGCAGAGGAAGAGACCGCAAAGGCATCTCGACTGAAGGAGGAGTGCGAGAAGCTCCTCCGGGAGGCCCGGGACAAGAGGAGGGCGATCGAGGAGGAGGTCCAAGACAAGATGAACGGGCTCCTCGCTCAGGCCCGGCGACAGATAGAGGGGGTCATCCGAGAGCTCCGAACCAAAGGCGCCTCTCGCGAATCTATCAAAGAGGGACAACAAACCTTGGCCGCCTTGGCCTGCGAAGTGGAGCAGGCCCGATCCGGGGAGCCCGAAGACAGGGTGGAAGCAGATGCGGGATCCCAGGAAGGCTTGTCCTTGGTCAAAGGGCAGAGGGTTCGGGTTAAGGGAATCCGGCAAGAGGGCGTCATTTTGGCGGAGGTCAACGAGCAAGGGATGGTCGAGGTGCAAATCAAGGTAGGAAAGCTCCGGGTCCCCACGAGCGAGCTGGAGGCAGCCTCAGCCCCGGGTAGTTGCCCCTCTTTCCCGGTTCTGCTTCACTGGGGAGAGGGAGGAGGCGGGGCGCAGATCCGGGCCGAACTGAACCTCATTGGAAAACGCAGGGAAGAGGCCATTTCCGCGGCGGAAAGATATCTGGACGAGGCTTTTCTGGCAGGGCTCAAAGAGGTCCGCCTCATTCACGGAAAGGGAACAGGAATCCTCCGGAAAGGGATCGAGGAGATGCTAAAGGGCCACCCCATGGTGGAGGAATTCCATCTGGCTTCCTTCCATGAGGGGGGAGCCGGCGCGACCATTGTCAAGATGAAACCTTAGAGGAAGACGATTGGTCAATTTCAGCGATGAGATGGTTCGGGAGGTACTCTCCGGTACGGATATCGTGGATATTATCTCCGCATATCTTTCTCTCAAATCATCCGGCAAGAACTTCCGTACCCTCTGCCCCTTCCACTCCGAGAAGACGCCTTCCTTCATGGTCTCCCGGGAAAAACAGATCTATCATTGTTTTGGCTGCGGTGAGGGAGGGAATGCCCTCACCTTCCTTATGAAGTATGAGAGGTTGAGCTTCCCGGAAGCGGTTCGCCACCTGGCCGACCGCGCGGGCATCAAGCTTCCGGAGAAGAAGGGAGGGAAGGGAGGGGGTTTTCCTTCGCCCAGGCTGGACCTCTATGAGGTCAATCTTCTGGCCTGCAGATTTTTCCAGGAGCAGCTCCAGAGGTCTCCTGAGGGGGAGAAGGCCCGTGAATATCTTAAGTCCCGGGGGATAGAGGAGGAGGCCTGGGGAAGATTTCTCCTGGGATATGCCCCGGCCTCCTGGGACCAGCTGGTTCGGCATTTGCGGGTGGAAGGAAAGCCGTCATCTCTGCTGGAGACGGCGGGGCTCATCCTTCCAGGTCGCCGGCCAGGGGCCTTCCTCGATCGGTTTCGGGACCGCCTGATGATCCCCATCCTCGATACCCAGGAGAGGATCCTCGGATTCGGCGCCAGGGCCTTCGCCGAGGGCGAGAGCAAGTACCTCAACTCTCCTACCAGCCCCATCTACAATAAGGGAGAGACCTTATATGGCCTCAATTGGGCCTATAGACGAATTCGAGACCCCGGGCAGGCCTTGATCGTGGAGGGTTATTTCGACCTCATCTCCTTGCATTTATTCGGATGGGAGACAGCCGTGGCCTCCTCCGGGACTTCCCTTACCTCGGGCCAGGCCAGGCTTCTCCGGCGTTATACCGATCGGGCCATCTTGCTCTTCGATTCAGATCCCGCAGGGGTCAAAGCCTCGGTGAGGAGCATTGAGGTACTGTTGGAGGAAGGCTTTGCCCTGAAGGTCGCGAAACTCCCTTCCGGTCATGACCCAGACAGCCTCCTCCGTCGCGAGGGCCGAGGGGCGATGGAAGAGGTCCTCAATCAGTCCTGGGATTGGTTAGATTTCATCTGGGGGGGGGAGAAAGGGGAAAGGCTGGGGGGCGATATCGGGGAGGATCTCCATAGGGTAAAGGGCATTCTGCCTATTCTGGGCAAGATGAAGGATCGTCTGGCCAGCGCCCATTACTTGAAGAGATTGGCCGAGAAGGCGGATTTAAGAGAGGAGGTTCTGCTAAAGGAGATGAAAGAAATGGGGAGACGGGAAATCCTCCAACCGAGTTCCCAACCTCCCTCCCCCAAGGCTTATCCGGTGGAAGAGCGACAGGCCTTGGAGATTGCACTCCTCCATCCGGAGAGGCGGGATCGCTGGGCCGAACTCTTGGATCCCTCCCAGATCTCCGATCCGCAGCTCCAGAGGGTTTTTGCCTTGTTCTTTCAATATGGGCCGGAACGAGAAGAGGAATTGCGACAATTCTTGTGCCAGGAGGCAGACGAGGAGGTGAGGAATCTCTGCACTGGCATATGGGCCAAAGGAGGCCAAGAATTCGGGGAGGCGGAGGTAGCCTTCGCAGATTGCGTGCGGAGAATGAAGGAACGAAGGGAAAAGCAGAGTAAGAAGGAATTGAGGCAAAAGATTAAAGAGGCGGAGCAGGCAGGGGATTCCATGGCCGCCTTGGAGCTCATCAAAGAGCACCCGTCCTTAAAGAGATAGATACCTCCGATACAGAGGATTAGGATTCCCTTTTCAAGTCTTGCTGTGGAGGCGGTCATCAGGAAGGAAGGAAATCAATGGCGCACAGGGGACAGTCGACAGAGGTGAAAGAGCTCATTTCCCTGGGGAAGAGTAAGGGGTTTTTGACCTATGAGGAGATGAACAGCATTCTGCCGGAAGACATCACCTCTTCGGGGCAGATTGACGATATCATCACCCTCTTCGGGGAAATGGACATTGAGATCGTCAATGGACCGCAGAAGGCCAAGGTGGTGAAATCCATGGAGGCCCCTGAGGAAGAAGAGATATCGGGAGCGGAATTGGATCTCACCCCTTCTCCTATCGGGCACACCGACGACCCTGTCCGGATGTATCTCCGGGAAATGGCCAAAACCCCTCTTTTGACTCGCGAGGGGGAGATCCGCATCGCGAAGCGAATCGAGGCGGGAAGGGAAGAGGTAAGCAATGCGGTCTGCCGGGTGTCGGTAGCCGTCCGGGAGGTCATCTTCTTGGGGGAACGCCTCCTCTCCGGGCGGCTTCGGGTGGGGGATATCATCTCTCTCAACGAATTCGATGAGACCTCTGAACAGAAAGAGATGGAGCTATTGGCTGAGATAGCCCCGATACTGAAAGGCCTGAAGGCAGAGCAGGAAAAGATCGATGAGCTGAGGAAGAAGCTGGTCAGTCCTTCCGGGGCAGTCTTGAAAGGGGAGAAGGCCGAGGCCATCTGGAAAAAAATGGTCCGGTTTTGTTCCCGCCAGGCCAGCCTGATGTGCCACCTGAGCCTGAATCAGAAGGTGATTGATCGCATCCTCTCGCGGATGAAGAACCTCTTGGAGAGGATCGGACAGGGCGAGGACGAGATGGCCGAGGTGGAAAAGGCGCTGCGGCTTTCGCCGGCAGAGGCCCGTAAGATCTTCGATCTCAATCGCAGACAGAGCCTGGAAGTCCTCTGCATGAGATTCAAGGTAAAGAAGGATCGGATGGCGGAGCTGGAGAAGGTCTATAAGGGGGGATTGCGCAAGGTCAGGCGAGCGGAGCAAGAGGCGGAGATGTCCAGCGCCGAGCTGAAGGAATTGCTTCATGCGATTACCAGCGGAGAGAGGAAGGTCCTCGGGGCCAAGAAGGAGATGGTGGAGGCAAATCTGCGCTTGGTCATCAGCATTGCCAAGAAGTACACCAATCGAGGGCTACAGTTCCTGGACCTGATCCAGGAGGGAAACATTGGCCTGATGCGAGCGGTGGATAAGTTCGAATATCAGAGGGGATATAAATTCAGCACTTATGCCACCTGGTGGATCCGTCAGGCGATCACCCGGGCCATCGCCGATCAGGCACGCACTATTCGCATACCGGTTCACATGATCGAGACGATCAACAAATTGATTCGGGCGTCCCGCCAGTTAGTCCAGGAGAAGGGAAGGGAGCCAAACCCGGAGGAGATCGCCGAGAAGATCGATCTGCCGGTGGACAAGGTGAGGAAGGTGATGAAGATTGCCCAGGAGCCAATTTCCCTGGAGACTCCTATCGGGGAGGAGGAGGACAGCCACCTGGGGGACTTCATCGAAGACAAGGGAGCGGTATCTCCTTTGGAGGCGGTCATCGGCATGAATTTGACCAGTCAGACCGAGGATGTGCTGTTCAGCCTAACCCCGAGGGAGGAAAATGTGCTGCGCCTTCGTTTTGGAATCGGGGATGGTTGTGACCACACCCTGGAAGAGGTGGGACAGCGCTTCGAGGTTACTCGGGAGAGGATCAGACAAATCGAGGCGAAGGCGCTTCGCAAGCTCCGACATCCCACCCGCAGCCGCAAACTGAGGAGCTTCATCGAAGGATAGGCCAGCGAGTCATTCGGCTGAAGGTTCCCACCACTTCCTCCGGGAGGCTTCAAAGGGCATCGCAAGCGCAGCTCCCTTAGCTCGCTGAGGGGGCAGATTTCAATTGGGCCCATAGCTCAGTTGGTCAGAGCCACCGGCTCATAACCGGTTGGTCCCAGGTTCGAGTCCTGGTGGGCCCACCAGTGGAGGGAGGGGAAGACAGGCTTCCCCTCCTGACCTTGAGTGCGAGAGATCCCTCGGGGCAGACCTTGAAGGGAGGATTTCAGTGGACAAACAGCTCGAATTGCTGATCGAACTCCAGGGATTGGATACGGAGATCTCTCAGCTCGTAAAGGAGAAGGAGGCTATCCCAAAAGAGATTCGGGCTTTGGAGCAGCGGTTTTCCGAGGAGGAATCGCGTCTGGAGGCGATCAAACGGGATCTGGAGGATTTGCAGAAGAGGAGACGAAGCCAAGAGAGGGAATTGGAACATCAAGGCCTGGAGATGAAGAAAAGACAGGGGCGCCTCTTAGAGGTGAAAACCAACAAAGAGTATTCCGCGATCCTACACGAGATCGAAGGTCTCAAAGAGAAACAGTCGGCCTTGGAGGACGAAATCCTGGAGGTTTTGGAGGAGATTGACCGCCAGGCGGGCCAGGTGAAGAGGCAGTCAGAAAGGTTGGCCCAGGAAAAGGCCCAGTGCGAACAGGGAAGGAAGGAATGGGAGGGAAAGTCGACGGAGACCGAGGCACGCCTATCAGCGTTGCTGAAAGAGAGGGCCAACAGGGCACCAGGCATAGATCCCGCCCTGATGCAGACTTACATGCGAGTCTTCGAAAACCGCCAAGGATTGGCGGTGGTGCCGGTCAGGGAGCGGTCCTGTTCCGGCTGTTTTGTCACCCTGACCCCCCAGGTTTTCCAGGAGGCGAAGAAGAACGACCGCATCATCACCTGCTCCAACTGCAATCGGTTCGTCTATTGGAAAGAGCCATGAAAGTTCATTGCGGGGGCCTTCCTTGTCCTAGTCCTATAGCCCGTCGAAGGCAGATCAATGATCAATGGAGGCCTGGCGTTTGAAGATTCCTCGCACCTTCCTGGAGGGAGTTTGAGAGACCTGGGACTGATCATCTATATCGATGGGGCCTCGCGGGGGAATCCAGGTCCGGCAGGGATCGGGGTCTCCATTCTGGACTCCAAGGGCGAGCCCCTCACCGAAGACTCAGCCTATATCGGGGTGGCAACGAACAATGTCGCGGAATACCGGGCATTCCTGCGGGCCCTGAAAAAGGCCCGGGAAATGGGTGCGAGCCGGGTTCAGATCATGACCGATTCGGAGCTTTTATGCCGACAAATGAAAGGCCTCTACCGGGTCAGGGATGCCAAATTGATTCCCCTCTTCCGGGAGGCAGTCCACCTGACCAGAGGGTTCGAAAAGGTTGCACTGCGGCATATCCCTCGAGCCAAGAATGGAAGGGCCGATCAGTTGGCCAATCTTGGCATAGATGCAGGGAGCCGAGGATAGGGACTCCGAAGATGAGGGGATTATGGTCCGAAAGAGGCTGAAGCGACCTCTTTCCCTAAACCGGGTGCTCGATGGGGCGCTCAAGGAATTAGGGATTGAGGTGCAGTTGAAGCAACACCAGGTATGGGGCCTGTGGAACGAGGTGGTAGGCCCAAAGATCTGTCATTATGCCCAGCCTTCGAGCATCCGGGGAGGCCGCCTCTTTGTGGCGGTGGAAGACTCCATGTGGCTCCACCAGCTTCATTTCTTGAGGCACAAGATCCTCCTCGAGCTCAACAGGAGGCTGGGAGAAAATGTACTGAACGACATCGTCCTGCGAGTCGGGGAGGTGAGCCCCCCCCACCCCCAGCCCCGGGAGAAAGGCCCGACGCCCCCACCTTCTCAGCCCTTATCCCCGCAAGATGAAGAAACGATTGAAAAGATCCTTTCTCCGATCAAGGGACAGGAATGCCGAGAGGTGCTGGAGAGGGTCCTCCACCTCCACCTCTGTCGCAATAAATCCTCGCAATAAAGCTACAATTCGTTGAGAAAATAATACAATTCCCAGCGGACTGGTTGGGTGGCCAAGGGGCCATTACGGCCCAGAGATGGGGCGCCAGGGGGAAGAGCGGTGCGTCGGATGGGGTTGGCATGCTCTTTGCTTACATCATAGTTGGCGTTGTCAGATTAGATATGAGAAAGGTGGAGCATGAGCCATCAACATACCCCCTTACGAGAGGTTTCCTGCCAAGGTATTGGGTTGCACACCGGGCGAGCTATCTCCCTCACCCTGAGGCCAGCCCCCATCGATCATGGGATTGTCTTTCGTCGCATGGATATTGGCGCAACTGCCCTGGTGGCGGCCATACCGGAGAATGTTCAGGATACCCATTATGCCACCACCCTCGGGAAGGATGGGGTGGAGGTGCATACCATAGAGCACCTCATGGCAGCATTTGCCGGAATGGGGATCGACAATTGCCTGATCGACCTGGACGGGCCAGAAGTCCCAGCCGTGGATGGCAGCGCCCGTCCCTGGGTAGAGGTGCTGCAAAGGGCGCAGAGGAAAAGGCAGTTTGCCCCCAAGGCCTATCTGAAGGTGAAGGAGCGGATTGTGGTCAGCGATGGGTCCCGCTTCCTCCAACTCGTTCCCTCGGACCGGCTCACGGTCTTTTATACCATGAGCTTTGGTTTTCCATTTCTGGGGGAGCAATCCGTCGCCTATAATCTCTCCCGGAAGACCTTTGTGGATAACATCGCCCCCTCTCGCACCTATGTCTATTTGCAGGATGTAGAAAGACTGCACAGTATGGGACTGGCCCAGGGTGGTTCTTTGGAAAACACGGTGGTCATCAGCGACGAGGGAGTTCTGAACGGAGGTCTGCGCTGGCGTGATGAGCTGGTGCGACACAAGGTGTTGGACATGATGGGGGACCTTTACCTTCTGGGGAAGCCGTTGGTGGGGACCTTGATTGCCTACGGAGCGGGCCATGAGCTCCATGTGCGGCTGGTTCAAGAGATTCAAAAGCAGCTGAGCCCCCGGAAGGCGGATTCCCCTCTCCCCACGGTTATTGAGAAGCTGGTCAAGCCCTTACTTTCCCCCCAGGAGATGGTGGAGAAGGCTGCCACCTAAGGGATAACTCCCTCCCGGTTTCACCTCCCGCCCAATTTGCCCTTGCATTCCCTCCTCCTTTTCCATATAGTTACCTGATAGGTTCATTTCTCGAAGAGATCCGAAAGGCCAAGCGCCCTTTGTCCGGAGCGTGCCCCGCAAGGCCCGCCCTGTGGGCGGGGCTAGGGGCAAAGTACAATTGATATGTACTTCATTTCCGGGAAGCCGCGCCCCCATGGGCGGAGGGCTCCACTCCTTCCTTCAATCCATTTCCCTCTCGGAGATGAGGGGGGCTCGGTGGTGAGATTTAGATTCCTTCGCTTTTGTGCCCTCCAACTTCTATTTGTCTCCCTCCCCCTCCTCTGCCTCCCCTGCGTGGGAGAGGCAGCAGGGGCTAAGATCACCGATCTCATTATCACCCAATCCGCGGAGAATCTTCTGGTCTTTGCCACCTTGAGGGATGCCTTTACCAGAGAGATAGAAGAAGGCATCGTCAATGGGGTATCCACCTCCTTCACCTTCTATCTACGGTTGATGAAAGAGCGAAATATGTGGGCTGACCAGGAGGTGGCCAGCCTCACCGTAAGACAGACGGTGGCCTACGACTTGCTTAAGGACCGCTTTAGCTTTACCAGCCAGAATGGAAATCAGACCCTCACCCGGGTCACCAACAACTTCGGCGATATCAGGCGGTGGATGAGTTCCTTAGACGGGATCAAACTGGCATCCTCCCAGGATCTGAAACCAGGGGAGCTCTACTACGTTCAGGTGAGGGCAGAGATCCGTTCGATCAAGCTGGTATTCCCTCTGAACATCCTGCTCTTTTTCGTTTCCTTCTGGGACGTTGATACCCCCTGGTCGACCTCCGCCCTTTTCCGGATTGGCAAATGAGGCCTCGGGTCGCTGGCTCATTGGGAGATCTTTGATGGTCCAGGATTTGGAAAGAAGAAAGAGAAGAAATCGGTTAATCTCCTTCGGCATCCTCATCTGCCTTATCGTCTTAACGGCCATCCAGGTCCTCATCCAGCAACTGCGGTTTCCCACCCCCATCGCAGGCAACATCCTGATTTTCGCCCTCTTCAATGTCAACCTGATCCTGCTCCTGGTCCTCATCCTCCTGGTATCTCGTAGCCTCTTCAAGATCTACATTGAGCGTAAGAACAGGGTAATCGGCTACCGCTTCCGCACTCGGCTCATTGCAGCCTTCGTGGGCCTCTCCCTGCTGCCGGCCATCGTGTTGTTTTTGGCGGCCTCCAATTTCATTACCATCAGCGTGGAGAGCTGGTTCAATGTCCAGGTGGAGAATTCCATGCGCGGTTCCATCGATATTGCCCGGGCCTATTATCAGGTCACCGAAGGGAATACCCTCTCCCAGATGAAGGAGATTGGGGCGAGGATCGAGAGGGAAGATCTCTTGGAGGCGAAGAATCTTCCCAAGTTGAGGGAACTGGTGAAGGATAAGCAGAATGAATATCGACTGGCATACCTGGTCGTCTTCGATCGACAGGGAAGGCAAGTGGCGGCCTCACGCGATCCGAAATCTCGCGGTGTTTCCGCCTTCAAGTGGGGGAAACGCGGGCTCAAGGGAGAGGAATTCTCCCAATCCCATCAGGTAGGAAAAAAGGACCTGGTCCGAGCCGTGGTTCCCATTCGCTCCCTCCGAGATTCGAAGAAGATCTTGGGGGCGTTGGTCGCTCATCAGATCCTTCCGTTCGGCCTTTCCCAGAGGGTCAATGAGATCACTACGGCTTTCAAGGAGTACAATCAGCTGAAGATGCTTCAGGATCCGATCAAAAGCCTCTACTTGATGGTTTTTCTCATGATCACCCTGCTGGTCATGTTCGCCGCCATCTGGGCGGCGATCCATATGGCGCGGAGGATCACCGTTCCGATTCAGCTTCTGGCGGAAGGGACCCGGGAGGTGGCGGCTGGCAATCTCGGGTACCAGGTAGAGGCGCGGGCCGATGACGAGATCGGCATGCTGGTCGATTCCTTCAACCAGATGACCCAGGATTTGCTTCGGTCCAAGGTCGATCTGGAGACGGCCTATCTGGATCTCCGGCGAACGAATGTTGAGCTGGACCAGAGGCGCATCTACATGGAGACCGTACTGGAAAATATCATCGCCGGTGTCCTCTCCTTGGATGAGAAAGGTTACATCAATACCATCAATAAGGCGGCCCTCAGCATGTTGAACCTAAGCTCGGAGCAGGCGCTCCGCCGCAGCCATGAGGAGATCTTCTCTCATGCCGACCTCAAACCGATGGGGGCCTTGATCAGGAGAATGGCCGCCGAGGGATTAGAGACCTGGGGCCAGCAGGTCACCCTGAATATCAATGGCAAGGTGAGCACCCTGGTCGTCAGCATCTCGGGCCTGCGAGATCAGGAGAAGAGATACCGGGGCATGGTGGTGGTTTTCGATGACCTCTCCCAATTGATTAAGGCCCAGCAGGCAATGGCCTGGAGGGAGGTGGCCCGCAGCGTGGCGCACGAGATCAAGAATCCATTGACGCCCATTCAGTTATCTGCACAGCGCCTGCGCAAGAAATTCTTGGAGCGGGCGCCGGATTACGAAGGAGTCATCGTGGAATGCACCGATACGATTATTCAGGAGGTGGAGGGGCTGAAGGAATTGGTGAGTGAGTTCTCTCGATATGCTCGGATGCCCTCTTCAGAACTGAAGCCAGATGATTTGAATCAGATCGTGAATCGAGTCTTGCAGCTCTATGCTGGGCTCGCGAAGAGGTCGGTCATCCGCAAGAATCTTGACCCCCATCTGCCCCCGGTGAACCTGGATGCAGGGCAGATGCGGAGGGCTCTAATTAACCTGGTAGATAACGCCATTGCCGCCATCAAAAAGGGAGGAGTGATCGAGATTTCCACTCGACATGTGCCGGGAGCATCTATGATCCACCTGGAAGTATCGGATACCGGTATGGGCATCTCCCCAGAAGATAAGGATAGGCTCTTTCTGCCCTACTTCTCCACTAAGAAAGGTGGGACCGGGCTGGGGCTGGCAATTGTACATCGAATCATCAGCGAGCATTCCGGCCGCATCCGAGTGGAAGACAACCACCCTAATGGAACGCGGATGCTGGTTGAGCTTCCAACTTTGGCGGGGGCCTCTGCAGCGGCGGCAGCGAAAGGGGAGTCATGAGTAAAGAGGACCTTCTGATCGTCGACGACGAGCCGAGTGTCCGCAAGTCCTTGGTAGATACTCTGCGGGATGAGGGGTATCAAGTCTCCTCTTTGGGAAGTGCGGAGGAGGCGCTGAGCTGGATTCAAAAGAGCCCGCCTGACCTGGTCTTGTTGGATATCTGGCTGCCGGGAATGGACGGTATAGCCGCTCTGGAGAGGATGAAGAAGTTGATGCCCGACCTAGCCGTGGTGATGATCTCAGGACACGGAAGTATCGAGGCGGCTGTAAGAGCCACGAAGCTCGGAGCGTACGACTTCATCGAGAAGCCTCCTTCTCAGGAGAGGCTAACCCTGGTGGTTCGCCATGCCTTGGACCAGGCACGACTCGAAAAGGAGAACCTGCAATTACGAGAGACCCTCCAGAAGCGCTATGAGATCATCGGGGGAAGCGCTGCCCTCGCGGACATCCAGCAGAAGATCTGCTCGGTGGCTCCCACCAACGGCCGGGTGCTGATCTGCGGGGAGAGCGGGACCGGGAAGGAGCTGGTGGCCAGGGCAATCCACCAGCAAAGCCTCCGCCGCGAGAAACCTTTTGTGGAGGTGAATTGCGCGGCGATCCCGGAAGATCTCATCGAGAGCGAGCTCTTCGGGCACGAAAAGGGGTCCTTCACCGGGGCGACGGCCAAGCGGCGAGGGAAGTTTGAGATCGGAGATGGGGGAACCATTTTCCTGGATGAGGTGGGGGATATGAGCCTGAGGACTCAGGCCAAGGTGCTGCGCGTCCTGGAAGAGCAACGATTCGAGAGGGTTGGAGGGGTAGAGTCCATCACCGTGGATGTGCGAGTGCTCGCTGCCTCCAACAAAGATCTGGAGGAAGAGATTCGCGCGGGAAGGTTTCGGGAGGACCTCTACTATCGCCTGAATGTGGTTCCCCTCAATGTTCCTCCCCTGCGAGAGCGCGGGAATGATATCCCCCTGCTGGCTAACCACTTCCTGCGCGAGTTCTGCGCCGAATACGGCAGACGAGAAAAGACGATCAGCGCCTCAGCCATGGAGGTCTTGAAAGATTACCATTGGCCGGGCAATGTCAGGGAGTTGAAGAACCTGATCGAGAGGCTAATCATTATGGTATCTTCCAACACCATCTCCCCCCAGGATATCCAATCCTCGCTACGACCCGTGACCCCCACGGATGTAGGGAGACTTCTGGGAGAGGAGACACTGCGGGAGGCCGGAGAGCAGTTCGAGAAGGATTATATCTTGGAACGGCTCCGGGAGAATAATTGGAATATCTCCCGCACCGCAGAAAAGCTGGGTATCGAGCGAAGCACCCTCCATCGCAAAATGAATGACTACGGGGTTAGGAAGACGGCCAAAGAACCAATTCGAGAAATTCACAAGCAACCTCCACCGCAAAATGAAGGCCCACAGGGTTAAGCCGGGATAAATGGAGAGAGAGACCTCGGCCTCCCCCCAGATCGGCGATCTCCTGGAACTGGAGATAGAGAAGTTGATCTTCCAGGGCGCAGGGCTGGCGCGGTGGAAGGGGATGGTTGTTTTGCTTCCCCACTGTGCCGCAGGGGATCGCCTCGTTGCTCGGGTGAGCAAGATCAAGGGCCACTATCTGGAAGCCGAGGCCCAGGAGATCTTGTCTCCTTCGCCAGAGCGGGTCCTTTCGCCCTGCCCTCATTTTCCTGCCTGTGGGGCGTGTCAATGGTTACATCTGTCCCCGGCCGCGCAACGGAAATGGAAAGAGAGGATCCTGCGCGAGCAGGTGACCCCCATGGAGAGGTGGGGAAGTGTGCCGATATGGCCGATCCTCCCCGTTTCCGATCCTCTGGGCTACCGTACCCGGGCCCAGATCAAGGTAGGACGGAAGGGAAATCGAAGCCAATTGGGATTTTTCCGCCCCCGATCTTCAGAGTTAGAAGAGATTGATGTCTGCCCTCTGCTCCACCCTGACCTGCAGGGCCTCTATGCCTCTCTGCGAGCCCTGAAGTATCCCACCCTCGCTCAACTCTTTCCCGCCTTGAAGGAGATCTGGATACAGCGAGGTTTTCCCAAGGGGGAGCTGACGCTGGCCCTCTTGACCCCCTTCGGGGAAAGGCCGGCCTTGCGGCTTCTCCATCAACGATTGCGGGAAACTTGCCCGGCCCTGAGCGGAATCTCCCTGATTCGAGATCGCGAAAGAGGCTTTTATGACCAGGTGGGCAATCCTTGGGTGGAGATGACCATCGGGAACCTGGTGCTCAGGGTGGGGTCTACCTGTTTTTATCAAGTGGGGGAGAGGGGGGCGGAGGGCATCCTCCACCAGATCGAGGCATGGATCGGAAATGGAGGGTTGGGGCGGGTCTTGGACCTCTACTGTGGGGTGGGGACCTTTAGCCTTCCGCTGGCCCGCCGCGCTGAGATGGTCCTGGGGGTAGAAGCGCAGACCGAGGCGGCTCATTGGGCGCGAGAGAACGCCCAAAGGTACGGCCTTTCCCAGGTAGAGATCCTCCAGGCGGCGGCAGAGGAGGCCCTTCTTTCCCCGCTGAGGCAAGAGAGATTTGACTTGGCCCTGCTTGACCCCCCGCGCTCGGGGGTCAGCCGGAGGACCCTGGAGGGACTCCTGCGCCTTGCGCCCCCGCGGATGATTTATATCTCCTGTGATCCTTCCACCCTGGCCCGGGATCTGGGTCGCCTGATGGAGGGAGGATATCGATGCCAAAGGATCCAACCCTTGGACCTCTTTCCCCAGACCTATCACCTGGAGACCCTGGTCCTGTTGGAAAGGATTATTTGACCGGTGCCTCCCTTGACAAATTGCCCGGGGGTGATGATATAATGGCCTCCCAGGAACCTGTCTTCCTTCGGCCTCTCACTCGCGTCGGATCCTCAGAAAGCCATGAAAAAAAGAATACTCCTCAACCTTCCGAATACCTTAACCCTCGGCCGGATCTTTCTGGTTCCCCTCTTGGTGGTTTTCCTCATCTCCTCTTCGCGGATTAATAGCCTGATCGCCGCGGCCATTTTCCTGGCGGCCTCCTTTACCGACTGGCTCGACGGCCACATTGCCCGCAAGACGCGTCAAATCACCACGCTGGGAAAACTGTTGGATCCGCTGGCGGATAAACTCCTGGTCTCTGCGGCCTTCATCTCTCTGGTGCAAGACGGGCGGATCCCGGCCTGGATGGTAGTGGTCATCGTGTGCCGCGAGCTTGCAATCACCGGCCTCAGAGGAATCGCGGCCTCTAAGAAGCTGGTGGTGGCTTCTAGCTGGTGGGGAAAATACAAGATGCTCGCTCAGATCCTGGCTATTATGCTCTTGATACTGGATGTTCCTTGGGCGATGGCCGCCGCTTGGGTCGCCCTGGCCCTGACCCTGATCTCGGGCATTGACTATGCCGTGAAATTCGTAGGGGGTAACTTGGAGTGATATCCGAGGTACTCGCGATCGCCATCGCCTATCTGGTGGGAGCGATCCCGTTCGGCCTTCTCGTTGCCAAGCTCCAAAAGGGAATTGATATTCGAGAGCACGGGAGTGGCAACATCGGGACCTCCAATGTCCTACGGACGCTGGGGAAGCGGGCCGCCCTCTTGACATTGGCGGGAGACATCCTCAAGGGCTACCTGCCCATCCTGCTTGCACGGGGTTTGGGGGTTTCTGAACTGTGGATGACCGTTGTGGGCCTGGCGGCCGTTATCGGCCACAACTGGCCGGTTTATGCTGGCTTTCGCGGCGGAAAGGGAGTTGCCACCAGTTTCGGCGCCTCGCTGGGAATCATGCCCCGGATGGCGGGCCTGGCCCTCCTCGTCTATATCGTGGTGGCCACCATGGCCCGATATACCTCTCTGGCGGCCTTGATCAGCAGTGCCAGCCTGCTCCTATGGGTGCATCTCTTCAAGGCCTCCCGTGCCCAGGTCTTGTTTGCCGCAATCGCCGCCGCCCTCATCTACCTTCGGCATCGGGAGAACATCCAGAGGCTCCTCCGTGGGACTGAACGGAAGATTGGCCAGAGGGTAGGGGTTCGATGAAGAGATCAATCTGCACCCGGATCCATGGAGTCGGGGCCTCGCCTGGCCTGGTGATAGGGAAGGCGATGGTCTATGGGCGAGTCCGGCCCAAGGTCTATCGGCGCAAGATCTTGGAATCCGAGATCTCCCGGGAGCTGAAGCGATGGCAGGAAGCCCTGGATCAGGCGATGGAGGAGACCAGGCGACTTCAGTCCAAGGTGGAACACGAGGCCGGAGAGGCGCATGCAGAGATTTTTTCCGCTCACCTCCTGATGCTCTCCGACCCCCTCTTGACCTCCGAGGTGGAGAGGGAGATTGCAGAGGGGCAGGTGAATGCCGAGTTTGCTCTGATAGAGGTAACGCAAAGCCTCAAGAGCAATTTTCAATCCATGCAGGACCCCTATCTGAAGCTGCGCGCGATCGATATCCAGGACCTCGAAGATCGACTTCTCGGCCACCTGGCTAGCTTCTACTCGGCTCCCCCTGCGCCCGCGGGGCCCACCATCCTGGTCGCCCACGAAGTTTGCCCCTCGGAGGTCGCCCAATTAGACCGGGAGAAGATTGTGGGGCTGGCCCTGGACTCTGGTGGCCGAACCTCACACTCCATCATCCTTGCCCGCTCCATGAATATCCCGGTGGTGGTGGGTTTGAGGGATGTCTCCGAAAAGGTGGGGGAAGGGGAACTCATCATCTTGGATGGGAGTCTGGGGGAATTGATCCTGGATCCGCCTCCGGAGGTGGTCGCCGAATATGAGAAGAGGAGGGAGAGAGAGGAACTATCTCTGCTCGAGCTGGAGGAGGTGCGGGCCCTTCCCGCCGTCACCCGGGATGGAAGGGCGATCCACCTCTTGGCGAATGTGACCAATGTGGAGGAGTCAGTTGCGGCCTTGAAGGCCTCGGCCGAGGGGATCGGCCTGTTTCGCACCGAGTTCCTCTTTCTGAATCGCCCTACCCTCCCCCGGGAAGAAGAGCAATTTGAGTCCTACCGCCATCTGGTGGAGGTGATGGGAGATCGTCCAACGGTGATTCGCACCTTTGATGTGGGCGGCGACAATCCGATCTTCTCCATCTCCGAGAGGGGGGAGGCGAACCCGTTCCTGGGAACGCGTTCCCTCCGGCTTTGCCTCGAGCACCCGGAGCTTTTCCGCACGCAACTGCGGGCAATCCTGCGAGCTGGACTCTGGGGCAGGCTGAAAATCATGTTCCCCATGGTTGCCACGGTTCAGGACCTGCAGGAGGCCTTGGAACTCTTGCGGGAGACTGAGCGGGGATTGCAGCGGGATGGGGTGCCGCACCGGGAGGAGATCGAGGTCGGGATTATGTTAGAGGTTCCCTCGGCGGCCCTGACTCTGGACCTATTGGCCCCCCAAGTGGATTTCTTCAGCATCGGCACCAACGACCTTTTTCAGTATACCTTGGCCATCGACCGCACCAACGAAAGGCTGGCCAGCCGCTATGGATCATTGGACCCTGCCATCCTCAGACTGGTGAAGGGGATGGTCGAAGCGGCCAAAGCGGCAGGGAAACCCCTTTCCGTTTGCGGGGAGATGGCGGGAGAAGCCCTGGCCCTGCCTCTGTTGGTGGGATTGGGAGTAGAGGAGCTCAGCATGTCCGTTTCTGCGCTCCTGCCGGCGAAACGCATCATCAGGCAAATATCGACGGCTGAGGCGTATGACCTAACCCAGGTATGCCTTCGAGAAAGGACAGCGAAGGGGATAGAAAGGCTATCCACTGAGTTCCTCGGGAAATTTGACTGATCGATACCCCATTTGGCTGCCCCACTTCACGAAACCCCTTGACAAGACTCTTCCGA
>Ga0315274_10001442_pt1 | contig 36392 bp, 50 predicted proteins | sample YL17G02_20_MG_FD_203700 | JGI IMG/M metagenome (GOLD analysis project Ga0315274, IMG submission 203700) | Sediment microbial communities from Yellowstone Lake, YNP, Wyoming, USA - YL17G02_20 | ecosystem: Environmental > Aquatic > Freshwater > Lake > Sediment | place: USA: Wyoming | collected...
CTCGCTTGATAAACTGTCTTTCCATCAGCTAGCTTTCTAAGTGTCTCTGTTAGCTTAGATTTGCTTAGTTTCATAGGGCTATCTACAACAGCCTTATGAAATAGTTTCGGGATAACACAGTAAAAGATTTATCAGTTATTTATTTCAACAGTTGTTTCTTCTTTCATCAAGCTATCTAAAGGGCTTTTTACTGCTTTTAGGCGCTCTTTTGAAATATGAGTATATATTTCAGTAGTTGAAATTGAGCTGTGCCCGAGCAGTTCTTGAATTGTTCTTATGTCAATTCCTGACTCAAGAAGATGAGTTGCATATGAATGGCGCAAAGTATGGGGAGTGACTTTTTTTTCTATGCTTGCTTTTTTTGCCGCCTTCTTTACTATTTTTTCTATGTTTCTTGAAGAAAGCTTGCCTTTTGGGCCTGTAAATAAAAATTCCTTTCCCTCTGATTTTTGAGCTTCTGATTGTATTTTTAATTGCTCAATTAAAAAATCCGGAATATTAAAACTCCTGTCTTTTTTTCCTTTTGCTTTTCGCGCGTGCCCGGTTTTGTCATTAAAATCAATATCTTGGAGTTTTAAATTTACAAGCTCTGAGACACGAAAACCACATGCATAAATTAAGCTTATCATTAATTTGCTTTTATAATTGCCTAAAGAGCTAATTAATTTTTTAATTTCATCTTTTGTCAAGACACTTGGGATTTTAACTTCTTTTTTCGGGCGTTTTATTTCTGCTGTGACATCTTTTTTTAAAATATTTGAGTAAGCGTATTTTATTGCAGCTAAAAACAAAATTACAGAAGAAGAAGCTTTGTCTGCTAGCTTTTCTGCCATGAACGCCTTGACATCATCTGTTGCAATTTGCTCTGGCTCTTTTTTAATAAAATTAAGCAAATTCGAATTAAAAAGCAGATAATTGCGAATAGTGTAGTCAGAATTCTTTGATATTTTGAGTTCTGTTTCAACTTTTTTCAAAAATTCCTCTTTTATCATGAAAGAGATTATGCGAACTTGTTTATATATTTTGGGGTGAAGCAGTGGGGGTGCAAAAAGGGGGAGTGGAAAAAAAGCAAAGATTAAATAACTCTGGTTGATTAGCATAGAGATGAAAAATTTAACAAGAAAAGTTGATGATAAGACAATACTTGACCAATTTGCAGAAGATTTTGTGGGGATTATTGAAAGATATTGCAAATATATAATTGTTTCTGGATTTGTGGCAATCGCTCATGGGAGAAGCAGGGGAACTGAAGACATAGATATGATTATAGAAAAAATTTCAAAAGAAAAATTTATTGAGCTGCACAATTCGCTCAGCAAAGCAGAGTTTGAATGCATGCAGTCAGATAATGGAGAAATAATATATGATGACTATCTTGCAAAAGGAGACAGCGTAAGATATACTCGAAAAGGATTTAATTTTGCACCTCCTGAGATGGAGCTCAAATTGGCAAAAGATGAGTTGGATAATTACCAGATATCCACAAGACAAAAACTCCCTTTTACAGGGCTGGATGTATATTTTTCAAGCATAGAAATGAACATCGCCTTCAAAGAAGAATATTTAAAGTCAGACAAAGACTTAGAAGATGCAAGGCACTTGAGGATTATTTACAGTGGCAAGATAGATGAAAAAGAAATTAAAAGAATTAAAGAGCAGATAAATAAGCTGAGGATGAAAAAATGAGGGAAAAAACACACCTAGAGCAGGTTGAAAGATGGGCCGAGCATGTCAAGAACAACCCCGAATCCTGGAAAAAAGAGCTGAAGCCCTTTTTAGACTCCCAGATAATAATTGCAAGAAGATTCTACAAAAACCTCGCACAAACACCCGAAGGCAGGAAAAAAATAAGGATTTTAAGAAATGTTAAGAAGAATTAAGGGAATAATTAATTAGCAAGGGAAAGTGCGGGAGACAATACGCGGAAGACTGGGAGAATAGATAAAATCAAGAAAAACCCTCTCGTTTCGTTTTGGGTTTTCTGGACTTCAAAATTTATTAATTTTGATAGCTGTCAGAAACTAAAGGTTTCTGAAGTGTTCAGAAATTAAAACACCAAGATTACATCCACTTACTGAAGTAAGTGGTTTAATTTCTGACATTAAAAGTAGGGGAGAACGGAAAACGTTAATTCTAATAGAAAGATTTATAAATATGTAAGTACATGTAAGAACATATAAACTGCGAGAAACTAAGAACGTGGGAAAAGATAGAAAACGTATGAGAAAAGTGAGAGAGAAAAGGATAGAATCAGTTGGTAAACAGATAGACAGGCATGAAGATAAAATTGAAAAAGAAAAAGGCAGGAAAGACACCACGCAAGATTACTGGAGAAAAGAGATTGATAAAAAGTTTTCAAAGACAATAGAAAAGGATGAAGAATATTTGGAGGAAAATTAAAAAATAAAAATGGAAGTTCAAATAAAAAAAGCGATCAGGGCAGGAAATTCGTCAGCAGTTATACTCCCAAGAGCGTGGCTGAATAAAGAAGTGAGGGTAGAATTAGTTAAAAAAACAAACGAAATAATACTACATGATGTGCTTGAAATCTCAAAAAAATATATCCCTTTAGAGTCAATAACAGGGGTTTATTTAGTCGGAAGCTATGCAAGAGGCGAAGAAAGTGAAGACAGCGATATAGATATATTGGTTATAACAGATAATATAGATAAAGAGATGGTTAGTGAAGGGATTTATAATATTTTAATCGCATCTTATCAATTGATTAATCAAAAATTAGAGAAAAATTTATTTCCTGTCGGGCAGATGCTCAAAGAAGCTAGGCCTTTAATAAACTCTGATTATCTTGATTCGATTAAAATTAGAGTAACAAAGAAAAATGTAAAATGGTATCTAGACACTACAGAAGAAAAATTAGAGATAATTAAAGAGTATATTGAGAATGCAAAAAAAGCAAAAGACAAAAAGAAAAAATATCTTGGAAATAAAATTGCATATACTCTTGTTTTAAGGATAAAAACCCTCGAAATAATCAAAAAACTAATACAAAACAAAGATTATTCGAAAAGAGACTTCATAAAACTGATAAAAAGAATCTCAAACTCAAACAACGCTTATGAAAGATACATGGCTTCTAAAAACAATCTAAAAGAAGAAAACGGGCTGGCAATAGATGAAGCTGAAAAGCTGTATGAATACTTGAAAAAGGATTTAGAGAGAGTTAGAGGGAGGGTTAGAGATTTAAAACCATAGTGCAATAAAGTATAAATTTGGAAGCTGAAAGCTAACCAAATTTTCTTTTTAGTTTTCAGTATCTCACTAAACTAATTTTAAAATCTGGGCGGCTGAGATGGAGAGGTAGAGGTTTTATAGATGACGAGCGAACGAAGTGAGCGAGCGTGGGGGTAAATAGATAAACTTAAAATCTGGGGAGCTCTAATAAGATATGGATTTCATAGCAATAATTATTATCCTTATAGTATTTTTAATAGGCCTGGCTGTAGCCTATTGGCTGGGCAATAAGGCCGGATGTTTTAAGAGAGATAGATATTGGGAAGCTGAACTTCCAACTTATAGGAAAGATGCTATAATGAAATCACGGGCTGTTCTTGGGGGGCAGTTTTCAGAACAATTAGCTCCGTTTTTGCCTGATTTTCAATATCTGCCAAATGAATGCAGGTTTATTGGGAAACCAATAGACCTTATTGTTTTCAAAGGAATGGATGAAAAAGATATTAATGAAATAGTTTTTGTAGAAGTCAAGAGCGGAAAAGCAAAGCTTTCTCCACATGAAAAAAAGCTCAAGGAAGTTATAGACAAAAAGAAAGTAAGATGGGAAGAATATAGAATGCCTGAAGAGATAACAAAGAAAAGGGATGTAGAAGAATAGAAAAGAAGTTCCTACTTATTCTATCTAACAGAATTAAAAGATTTCTCTAGAGAATCTGTAGCTGGAGCAGACATACTTATGAAGATATCTTGAAGTTTGCCAAGACACAATAATATTGCCTTCTTGCGTTTATTTTTAATTTGTTTTGAACCATATTTTTTTAATAGAAAAGGTATGGCTGTCCAAAAATCATCGATTGAGTCTTGCATAGTAAATTCTATTTCTCGTTCACCACCCTTATACTTTTCACCGATATTTTTAATGTAGCCTGTGATAAACTCTTTAAGAACGGACTCATTCTCCTCAAGAAGAGTACTAATTTTTCGCATTTCATCTGCATCTTTTTTGCTCCCAGTTAATGCTTTCTCTATTAACTCATAATAAGTAGCAGTAACCCCTGCTGTAATAAATAACTTATAGAATTCTTCCCAATCTATCTCAAATCTTTTTTCTTTCTTTTTAATTACACCTCTTTTGCTATATGGTGCCATAATATCATAAACCGTGCTTCTTTTTACTCCAATAACTTTTGCTATTTCGTTTGTATTGGTTTTGCCATTAACAATAACCAGTATCACTTTTGTTGCTTGTTTATTTTTGAGTGGGTAAGGCATTCTCATGAATATAGTATGGAAGCATAGTTTATATACTTTTCGTATTTTACATAAATTCGTACCTGACAACCGAAAGATTTATAAAGCATTAAATCAATATAACCTGAGGTTTAAAGGAAAATGAAAATTCAATTGAATCTTAAGGACCCGCAAGCGATTGAGATAGTCAAAAGTATTCCAAAAGATAAACTAAATGAAGTTATTGAAAAATATATTATTTTAGGTAATATGATTGTTTCTCAAGCTGAAATAAATACAAGTACAGAAACAGTTGAGAATTTTTTTGCACCTTTAAGATCTGATATTGAGATGATAAGGGAGCAACTAAAATTAATAGTACCGACTATTGCAACACCGGCATTAAAAGGTGCTGTAACAGTAGAAAATATTTTCAAGAGTTTTGAAGAACACTTTATGGATGATTCTTTTGAAGATGTTTCTGCTATTGGCAAATACTCTGATATAAAAGCCATAACACCAGAAACAAAAACAGAGTTATTAATTGAATTAAAGGATTATTCTGGAAAAATACCCACTGCAGAAGTTGAGAAATTCTGGAGGGATATGGAAAGACGCAATGTTAGGTATGGTATTTTTGTTTCTATGAGGTCGGGTATTACTAAAATATCAACCTGTCTTAAGCTTGAAACTAATATGAATAGGACTGCCATTTTTGTCGTAAATAATGAACTAAACTGGTCTGGTCACTTGTTTGCTTATTACATCATTAAGAAAATAATTGAACTTGAAGCAATAAAGAAGAAGGAACTAAAAGGTGAAGAACTCGGTAAAGTTGTAACAAAACTCAATAACTCCTTAATTGAAATACAAAAAGATACAAAAATTATTGAGGAAATACAAACAATCGCAGATTCTCTTAAAACGACTTGTTCAAATAAACTTGAAAGGTTAATTGATTTAGCTAATATTTATAAAAGACGCCTTGATGAAAAAATTAATGAGGCATTTCAAGAAATTCAAAAGGTAGAAACAAAATGAAGAAGAAAGTCAATTCATCTAAATCAAATGATGAGGGGGTAAACGAAAAGTTAGATAGAATAGTTATTGCTTTGGAAAGAATAGCTAACATTTTAGAATCTGACAGAGCGGTACCGGAAGGAGCTTATAAAGAAGGAGAACCTATTGATGTAGGGTTAGGAAGAAGGGAAGTAGAAGTTCCATCGGAAATAAAATTTGCAACTGCTGAAGAATTGGCAGCTAAACTAATAGATTTTGCAAAAAAAGAGTTTCCTGATGATAAAAGAATTTATATAAGAAGTGTATCTCAATTATTCTGGGGTCAGAAAAATATAAGCAAATGGGATATGCCCCCTGAAATTCAACTAAAAATAGAGAAGACAGAGATATTAGCTCAAAAACAAATGGATGCAGAAAGAGAAGTTAAAGAAAAAGAACAATTAGAAAAGGAAAAAACAGAATTGCATTCTTTAGTTAGTTCTTGTGTAGACTGGGCAAAAGACCATGGACTAAAGAGAATTACACAAGCAGATGTTGATGCTTTCTTGTTAGAAAAAAATATTGAAATCTTACCTCAAACAAAGAGAGCTCTTTATGCAATGGCAAATGTGGCAATAAAATCAAAATCTTAAAATTGCGGCTGGACTTCTATATAGCAGACTATTAGGAATAACGAACAGCTGAAGAAGATTAAGAGGATTTTAGAGGGAATGAGAGATACAAATAATTAAAAATAGAGATTTCTTGATTATAAAAAGAGGAAAAATGATAAAAGCAATTTTATTTGATTTGGATAATACTTTAATTGATTTCATGAAAATGAAGCAGAAAAGCTGCGAAGCAGCTATTGATGCCATGATTTCAGCTGGATTAAAAGCAGAAAAAGAAAAAACCCTTAAAGTTCTCTTCAAGCTTTATGACAAGTATGGGATAGAGCACCAGCATATTTTTGAAAAGCTCCTTAAAAAAATAACTGGAAAAGTAGATTATAGGATAATCGCCCATGGAATAATTGCATACAGGAAACTAAAAGAAACGCAATTAATTTTGTATCCGGGAGCAATGCAGACCTTAATTGAATTGAAAAAGAAGCATAAACTTGGAATTATAACAGATGCACCAAGAATGAATGCCTGGAATAGGTTAGTTGCATTAAGAATAGATGAGTTTTTTGATGTTGTTGTAACTGCTGCTGATGTAAGGAAGCAGAAAACATCCCTTGCCCCTTTTAGGGCAGCATTAAAAAAGCTTAAAGTCAAGCCAGAAGAAGCATTAATGATTGGAGATAGAATAAAGCGGGACATAAAAACAGCCAAAAACCTCGGCATAAAAACCTGTTATGCCAGATATGGCGATTTAAAGCCGGCTGAGAGAGGGGAGAGCGGGGCTGATTGGGAGATAAATGATGTGAGAGAGTTGGTGAAGTTGAGGTTGGAGGGGGGAGAAAGAAGAGGGGAAGTGAAATGGATGGTAGAGAATAGAAAAACTTAAATAATCCCCTTTTATCAGATTATTATGAAAGTCTTAGAACAAAGGGTTCCTGCAGGAAGAAGCAAAATAGGTTCTGAAAAAAGTTATGCTGAGATGCAATTATTAGATAGTTTTATGACTACAGAGCCTTCAAAAGCTTATGATTGTGGGACTTGTACTGGTTGTCTGCTTGATCCCTGCCCTAATTGTGCTCATTGAACTAATGATTAGGGGTGGTATCCTCTAAAATGGCAAAAAAATTCTTTATACAATGGGATTCTACAAATGATTGCAATCTTGATTGTTTGCATTGTTATCATAATAGAGAAGGCAAGGAACATTCTACCCATGTTCAAAGAAAAGATACTTTAATGACTTTTGAAGAAGTTAAAAATATGATTGATGATCTAGAGTACACTTCAAAAAGATGGGGTATGATTCCTCGATTTCAAATTTCTGGTGGAGAACCTATGATGAGAGAAGATTTGATGGAAATTCTTGATTATACAAAAAAATTAAATATGGGAACTTGGATCCTAACTAATGGTACTTTAATCACTCTTAAAAAAGCTGAAGAATTGCACAGAAGAGGTATAAAAAAATTGCAGATTTCTATTGATGGGAGTAGACAAACACATAATAATATTAGGAAAAAAGAGTATGCATACGACAAAGCTATGGAAGGAATAACTAATTGCTCAAAAGCTGGGATATTGGTTAATGTTTCTATGACACTTATGCAATCAAACAAAGATGATGTAGAAGATGTTGTTGTAAGTTCAATGAAAGCTGGAGCAGGAATTGTTGGATTCAAATCTTATGTTCCAGATAGTAAATTAGGTTTAAGAGATCCCGAATTTGTTGGGGCAAAAGAGACTTATGATATTTTTAAGAAGATAATAGAATTAAGAAAAAAATATGATGGAAAAATCAAGGTTTTAGAAACTGAAGTTTTATGGCAGATGATGCATGGCAATACTAAATTAAAACAGGAAGCAAGAAGAACTGAGAAATTCTTGGGTGGGTGCGCGGCAGGATTTTTAGGAGTTTCTGTTTTATCTGATGGGACTATCTATCCTTGTAGAAGGCTTCCTATCCCAATAGGAAATATAAAAGAAATAAAATTGGTTGATTTAATGGTAAACAATGAAGTATTAAAAAATCTTAGAAACTTTGATAAAATGAAAGAAAAAGGATGTTGTGAGGATGTTAATTGTTGCAGGGGATGCAGGGCAGTAGCTTACGCGGTTACTGGAGATTATATGGCTAAAGACCCGATGTGTTTTAAACAATATGTAAAATAAGAAAATTAAAAGTAGGGGGGGTTATCATTCAAATCATCTGGAAGATGATGTTTAACTTCCAGTTAAAAAATAGATAAAATTAAAAGTAGGGGAGAAATCATCTGGAAGATGATGTTCAACTTTCAGTTAAAGAATAGATAAAATTAAAAGTAGGGGGGCTCTTAATAAGATATGGCTTACGCAGTTTACACAACTGAAAATTTTGAAAAAGAGGTTGGGAGAGTTTCTGCATTTGAAAGAGGAATAATACAGAAGGTATTTCTGCAACTTAAAGAAAATCCTTATGTTGGAAATAGTCTAAGATACAGATTTTTTAGAGAAAAGAGGATTAGAGAAAAAAGAATATATTATTTGGTATATGATGATTTGAATGCAGTTCTTGTTGTTGCTTTTGGAGGAAAGAAAGCGCAGCAGGAAACAATTGATGAGATTATTAAATGCCTGCCTGAATTCAGAAAATATTTAGAGAATCTTTTGAAAAGGAAGGATAAGTGATAAAAATCAGGCAACTCTCTTTATTCTTCCTGTTTTAACATCTTCCAAGCTTTTCTTGAACTGGCTTACTAAATCTACATCTATTTTTTTTAATATTACCATGTCTTTCATTTTTTCCACTCCCAAAACCGAGCCTTCTTGCATTCCCAACTCGTCCCTTATCTTGAGGGGAATTACAACCTGCCCTTTTGAGCTTATTTTTGTTAGTTCCATGATGTAAGAAGGTAAGAATATCCTACTTATAAATGTTTCGGTTTCCCGAAACATAGTTGAAGAATAGATAAAATTAAAAGCAGGGGAGCAGAAAGACATAAAAACCCTAAAAAATTAAAATATTTGCCCTAAAGGGAAAGAGTTCTGATTGAAAATGGCAAGACAAATGTTTTATGATAGATTAATGGGAAGGGTAAAACCAATATTGGATGACCCTACAACCTACAGAGAAGGACTAAAGGAAGGTAGAAGAATTTTAGCAAATCTAGAGTCTCAGGCTAAAGTATTTTTTATAGATGCTATGACTTTAGATAGTTTAGTAAATTGCAACTATAAACTATTAGAAAATGATCCTGGTTTAACTAAACTTCCGTTTCCGCACATGTTTTTTGAATTTGAGAGTGTTTTTGAGTATAGAAGAAAAGATGATGGTCCAAAAGATAAGTTCAAGCTTAATGGATTTTTATTTTCCCCACTAGACAGGCGGACTGTAAGTGCAAATGTAAGGGAGCTAATTCCAGATGACAGATGGGATATGCAAGGATTCAGTATTTTTTCTTTTGGAGATCGGGGTGATGGCCTGGCAGATGGACCTTATCATATGGCTCATTTTTTTGATGACTCCAAAGAGTTATTTGTCAATGAGTTTCTTCCTATTTCAGCGTATCATTCATATATGATTAATCTTGACATTCACCCATCTGTTGAAGAATTTGAAAGACTGCAAAAAGAAGATCCAAGATTGTTCGCATCGGTATTTGAAGAAGGAGATTTCATAGATCAGAAAAAAATGCCGAATTTAATTATTAATTTAATAGATTATATTAAAGCAGAAAATATTACTATGGTTCATCAAAGAGGGGAAGGAAAGCACAAGGGAAAGCCAAAAAAACTTAGAAGCCCTTATTATACTATAGAGCTTAAGAGGAAGAACCAATACACAAAATCTGATTTTCAGGGAGATGGACCACAATTAGATTATAGGGTTTGGGTTATCGGCCATACTCAAAAATATCATACAAATGAGGGCATTATTAGACGATGGATAATCCCATATATCAGGGGACCAGAAAATGCTCCATGGAAAAATAACAGATATTTAATGCTGTATAAAAACTTTAGACATAGACTGGCTAGCAGGGGAAACGAAGATCTCGGAACAAGTCTTGATAAATAGATAAACTTAAAATGTTGGGAATTCTTTATAAAACATGGCAACATACTCACACTCAAAAATAAATACATTTGAAACATGCCCCTATCAGTACAAGCTTCACTATATTGATAAGATTGAGCCTGAGATTTCAACAACAATTGAGGCTTTCATGGGGGATCTTGTTCATCAAACACTGGAAAAGCTATACAAAGACAAGAAGTTTAAGAAGAGAGTTGAAAAGAAAATACTTATTAAATTTTACAGGGATTTATGGGAAAAAGAGTATTCTGATGATATTTTAATTGCTAAGGAAGATGAGGGGCTTAAAGCAGATAATTATAGGAAAATGGGCGAGAAATTTATTTCAGACTATTATGATTCGTATAAAGAAGATGATATGACAATTCTTGGGTTAGAGACCCAAGACAGATTGACTTTGCCAGATGGAAATCAGTGGCATGTAAGAATAGATAAATTAGGATGCAGGGGAGGCACTTATTTTGTCTGCGATTACAAAACAAACGCAAGAATAAAATTGCAGGAAGAAGCTGATTCAGACAGGCAGCTTGCAATGTACTCTATTTGGGTTAAAGATAAATTCAAAGATGCTAAGAAAGTTATTTTAAAATGGCATATGCTTGCTTTTAACAAGGAAATAACAAGTGAGAGAACAGATGAACAGCTTAAAGCATTGCAGCAAGAAATTGTCGAAGCTATTCAGGAAATAGAAGAAGCTACTAAAGAAAATGATTTTCCTACAAACACTACAAAATTATGTGATTATTGCCTCTATAAATCCGACTGCCCTAGTTTTAGGCATCTTGCAGAAATAGAAGAAAAGCCCATAGAAAAGTTTAAGGAAGATCAAGGAGTTAAATTTGTTGATGAGTTCTCAGAAATTAAAGCCAAGCTCTCAGAACTAAAGAAAAAAGAAGAAGAGTTTAGAGATAAGTTAATTGAATTTGCAAAGCAAAAACAAGTTGATGTTATTTACGGAAGCAATACAAAGGCATCTGTTAAGGAGTTTGACAAGATTGTTATGCCTGAAGGCAAGGATAAAGAAGCATTCATAAAATTAATGAAAGATAAGGGGATTTATGAAGAATGCTCAATGGTTTGCTATCCAAGATTAAACAGCAAAGTCCTAAAAGGAGAAATTGAAGATGAAATTAAAGATAAAGTTAAGATTGAGAAAGATTGGAGAATAAGCTTGAGCAAACGAGCGAATGTAGAGGAAGAATAGAGAAGGTTAAAAGTAGGGGAAAAAACGATAATTCTAAAAAGTATGAAGTTGTTGATAGAGTATGATAGATTCTCATAACATTAGAAGTAGAATGCTAAACTATGCCATACTAACTGAACTTCTACTCGCAGATTTTATTAGAGAATATTTTTTTAAAGAAAAAATCAAAGCAACAGAATTCAGCAATTTTATTTTGAATAAAGAATTCTTTACATTTGAACAAAAGATACAAGTGTTTAGTAAACTTCTTGAAAATTATGGAGATTTAAAGCTGACTGATTCCCACTTAAAGGAGTTTCATGTTTCTGAAAATCAAAAGGATTTAATTAAAAAAATTAGATATGTACAAAAAATAAGAAATATTCTTGCACATAACCACCCATTTACAAAAGAATCAGGCGAACCATATGTTGAGTATTTTTCACAGAACAAAACAAAAGAATTGATACTTAACGAAGCATTCGACAAGGAGTTCTTTGATAATTATTTTAATGTTTCATGGATTCTTAGAGAGTTAGTAAATGCTGTAAAGGCGGAGAGTTCTAACTAAGAAAAATGGATTCTATCTTTCGGTTAGTTACAATTCAAATAAAAAATCTAGCTAACCAACCAACTTGCAACAGAAATCCTAAACCTAACAATAAACCTGCTCCTTGAATCCCAAGCAAAACTCCGATTCCGCCTAGAGCCAAGAGTATTGATGGAGGGTTTCTTGCAAATAAATGCGCTATTACTTGTATCATTTTATTTTTTTTCTTTTATATCTAACATCTGCTACAATTCTGTTATAAGATCTTCCTTTTGGAATTAAAGTCACTACTTTTCCTTTTAATTTCTGCAATTTTGTTTTTGCGGCAGCGTAACCACTTTGCCCTCTTTCTGGGGCGTCCATTCCTGCGATTCTGATGTAATTTGTGTCTTCAATCTTTCTGTAAGTTTTTAAGGTATCGCCATCTACAATTCTCTTAATCTTTCTTCTCATTGTAACTTTTATTTTTATAACCTCCTTTCATTGAGGGCAAGTAATCAGAAGCAGCTCAAAAAGAGAGCTAACCTCTAACTAGCTTGCTCTCTTTTTTGTTAAAAAGTAAAGGGAAATCAAAATTAAATATTTAAGCGACAACTTTTAAGTTACAGCGGGTTCGCATAATTATTTAAATGAGGGGTTCTTAGAATAGTTATGGATGAAGTTTTAAATCAATATAAAAAATTAAAAATTCCTGAGAAGATTCTTAAAAGAGTAAATCAAATTCTGAAACTACCTAATTTTAGTCTCTCCAAATTTGCGACTCCTCTGAGACTCGAAGCCGTAAATGAGGCCTTAAAATGGAAAAAGGGTTACGACCAAGACAACAGAGAAGTTACTAAATTATATTTTGTTAGAGAATATACTGCTGCAATAGCTAAACCAGGAAAAGAGGCTGCTCCAGATTATAAGGGATGTACACATTATATCACTCGAGAAAAAACAAATAATGAAAATGATATGAATCCACATATATTAAAAGATGGCAAAAGGGTTGGAGAAAATGCTACCTTTGAAGATATGTTTGGAGATATTGAAAAATTAAAGCATGCAGATTTATTTGGATTGGAATTGATGGGAATGTTATTGTTCAGGGCAGCATTTATGTTAGACCACAAAAAAAATAAAGAAGGGAATTTAAGATATTCTCCTCCAGAGGAAATTCTAGAAATATTGGAAGAAAGAATTCCGGAAGTTTCGGGAATCCCGATAAGGGCCTTTTTGCATTTCCTAGAGATATTATCTTTAAATGAAGATATTAAGATGTACACTTTAGGCAGACCTGAATTAAAAGAGGATTATGGCAGAATAAATACTCTTCTAACTTTTGTCCACTTGATTGCAGTTTTGCTTAACAGGAGACCCCTTTATAAATTTGCGGGCAATTTTGCCAGGCCGCCTGTCGGAATGGCTCCTATCCCTAAAACAGAGAGGGGAGGAATTTTTGAAAGTTTTCCTTTATTAAATCCTAATCTCTTTAATCCCATTAGTCAACAAACTTCCCTAAAGGATTAATTTTGTTTAGTCTTTCTCTACCTATTTTACAAAATTCTGGGTTTATTTCTATACTTATGCTGTTTCTATCTAGCTCTTTTGCTGCTGCCGCAGTTGTAAAGCTCCCTCCAAAAGGATCAAGAACCAATTCTCCGGGATTTGAACTTGCCTTGACAAATATCTTAACTAATTCTTTGGGAATCTGACAAGGATGAGGAGTTTTATCTTTACTTACATTCTTTACAATGTTAAAATGAAAAACATCATAGGGCATTCTTCCCGGGCTGCCATTTTTAATTAATTCTTTTATCCTTTTGTCCGCGGGATTCTTATAAGAAACTGCAATATCTTTTCTATTGAATGTTTTAGATTTATCTCCTTTGATATAGAATAAGATTGAATGCTGGCTTCTTGTGAAATTAGTTGGAGACATACCTGTATTAACTGGATAATGCCAAGTCATCCAACGTTTAAATGTTAGATTCTCATCTAAAAATGGAAGAAGGTATGCATTGTTCTCAGGATAATTAAATAGGTAAAGGGCTCCGCCATGCTTTAAAACTCTTATACATTCTGCAAGCCATTTTTTGCACCATTCAATATATTCTTTTTTTGAAAGCCTATCTTTGTAAGCCCCATAATCTTTACCGATATTAAATGGAGGGTCTGTGATTACAAGATCTACGCTTTCTCCGGGAATATTCTGTAACTCTTTTACACTATCTCCACAAATGATTTTATGTTCAATTTTCATCTTTTTTTAACAGCTCTTTTATATTTAAAACTGTGTGATCACTGCAGAGTGATCAATTTTATCTTCGGTAGATACCCCAAATAACCTCTACCCAATAATATATTATCAGACTAATAAACATTCCCAATGCGAAAAATTCTTTGTGATAAATAAAATTATCTTATTTGTTTTTTCTTTAATTTAATCTCACCTTTTGTTACTTCTGCTTCTAGCTCATATCCTTCTAAGCCAGATTCTTTAACATACATGGGCGGAATGACAACAGCATATTTGTAATAGGTTTTGTTTTTCCTCTTATTAGATAATTGCTTTTGAATCTTCATAAATTTACTAATAATCTGCCCTATTTATATTTGCTGGTACCTACTACTCTAAAGTTACGATGTCGGTACCGACATATTTATAAAGTATTCCTATTCGTTAATGTCAGAAATTAAACCACTTAATTTAGTAAGTGGATGCAATCCTGGTGTTTTAACTTCAAAAATTGAAAATTTTTGATAGCTATCAAAATTTAATAAATTTTGAAGTCCAGAAAACCCAAAACAAACCACACCTTTTAAGGTGTGGTAAACTCAAGGTTTTCTTGATATTAAGGAGGCTTAAAGATGATGATAAAAGATATGCCCAAATTAGAAAGTCCTTTTAAGAGAAAGCTTAATGAGAATAATGAGTATCTTGTAACTCCTGAAATTGAAGAAGGTTATGAATGGGTATTTAATGGGGATGAAAATGAAGTCTTAGCAACTGAAAAATTAGATGGAACAGATGTAAGCATAATTATAGAAAACGGAAAAATAACAAGAATATTTAACAGAACTAATGAAATCCCCTTCTTTAATAAAGGAAAAAAGTGGATTACTGAAGCTGCATTAAACTCTTATGAAAGAGAGTATTGTAATTTTAGCGACGGCCAATATTTTGGTGAGGTAATTGGGCCAAGAGTAAATGGAAACCCTTACCAATTAAATGAACATTTATGGATCCCATTCGAGACTTATTGCAGAGAGCATCTTGCTTATAAAAGCTGGCACAAATATCCTAAAACTTTTGAAAACATAAGCAAATGGTTTAGTATGCCTATTTCAGAAGGAGGCATATTTTCTTTATTTTTAAGAAAAAGAGGAATAGAAAGAAAGCCCGAAGGAATAGTATTTCATAATATAAAGACAGGGCAGATGGCTAAATTAAGACTCGATATGTTTAAGTATTTTGAAGGAAAGAGGCATAAAGAATGAAACAGAAATTTAGTGGGTTAGGCTGGAAAAGTAAGATAATTATGAAAAGAGCGACAGCTTATATTTCAATTAATAAGATGGTTGTTGATGGGTGTGGTTTGGAAAAGGGGCAGGAGCTGTATTCATATCTTGCTGAGGATGAAAATGAAAGAAAGATAATGATTGTTTATCTTGATGGGAAAAGGGGATGCAAACAAATTTAAAGTTTAAATAATTAGAATAAAAATGGAAAAAGAAGATACACATATAGCAATTTTTAAAGGAAAAGCAATAAGAAGAAGGTTAATTGGTGATAAATGGTTTTTTTCTATTGTAGATATAATTGGTGTTTTAACTGATAGCCCCCGCCCTAGAAAGTATTGGTCTGATTTAAAAATGAAATTAAAAGAGGAGGGTTCTGAGTTGTCCGATAAAATCGGACAACTGAAATTAATGTCTGGAGATGGCAAGGAATATGAAACTGACTGCTCAGATACAGAAGGAATTTTTAGAATAATCCAGTCAATACCTTCTAAGAAAGCAGAACCATTTAAAAGATGGCTTGCTAGAGTTGGCTATGAAAGGATCCAAGAGATAGAAAACCCGGAATTAGCTCAGGAGAGAATGAAAAATCTTTATGAGCAGAAGGGATATTCTAAAGACTGGATTGAAAAGAGATTAAGAGGCATAGCCATAAGGCAGGAGTTAACTGATGAATGGAAAAATAGAGGTATACAGGAAGATATAGAGTTTGCTATTTTGACTAATGAAATAAGTAAAGCAACTTTTGGGAAAACAGTAGAAGAATATAAAGAATTTAAGAAGCTTAAAAGAGAAAATTTAAGAGACCATATGGATGATCTTGAACTAATATTTAATATGCTTGGAGAAGCTGCAACAACAAGAATTGCTAAAACAAAGGATGCTGAAGGTTTTGATGAAAATAAAATAGCAGCCAAACAGGGCGGAGAAGTTGCAGGCAATGCAAGAAAAGAGCTTGAATCAAAAACCGGAGAGAGTGTTTTATCAGAAGATAATTTTCTGGACATCCCTGAAAAGCTAAAGAAGAGAAAAAAAATTAAGATTGCTTATACTAATTAGCTGAAGTTTTTGCGTACCCTAAAACTTACGCCATTATTATTTAAGTTCTTTTAAAGTTTATTTTCTAAGGTGAAAAAATGAGTGAGAGCCAATCAAGATACAGCATTGTTGAAAGATTAACTCAAATGAAATTAAATATAATTACAGACAAGCTGGAGTTAGATGAAGACTTAAAAGTAAAACAACAACATGCAGATCAATTGAAAAAGGATATTGTAGATTGGGAAAAAGATATTCAAAAAGATATTGAAAGAACGAAAAGACTGAAACAAAGAGAAATAGAAAAAGCAGAGATTTCCAGTGAAAATGCTAAACAAATAAAGGCTGCGAAGGAGAATTCCTTGAACGAGAAAATTAAGGCAATTGACAAAGCATTAGAAAGAATAGAAGAAATAAGCAAAACTTCTCCAACTCAACAATCATGAGCTCGAACAAACAAAAAAGGCCATGTGCCTGAGCTTCCAAATGAAAGAAAATATGCAAAGCCATGTTGCTGCATCCCTTGCAGGGGAAATCCTGCCAGCTAATGCTGAAGAGGGTTAGTTTTTTATATCAACAGAGGGCTGGAAGCCCTCTGCAAACTTCCAAGTTAAAAGATGAAGAACACAGTTAGATACAAGTTCTCGAAAGGAAAAAGAAAGCCTTTATGTGATTATCACGGAAATTGCAAAAATCTTGCTTTCAAAGAAGTTTATCCTTGCATGCTTAAAGGAAAACATAAAAACAGAGGCTGGAGTTATTTATGCAGAAAGCATTTTAAACAAGAGAAAAAAAGATTTAAGGGAAAGATACCTTATTGCGGAATTGATTGATTTTTTTCTTTCCAGTTCCAATATTCATCTCCTCCTAAAATCACACTATCTAAAACGTTAATCCCAATTTCTTCTCCAGATTTAATTAACTTCTCAGTTATCTCTAAGTCTTCCTGGCTAGGATTAGAATCCCCACTCGGATGATTATGAACCAATATTATTTTACTGCATGAATTCTTTATTGCAGGTCTAAATATTTCTCTGGGATGAATTATTGAAGCATCAAGAATTCCTTTTGATATTAATTGCTCTCCAATTATATTATTTTTTGTGTCTAACATTAAAACATAGAAATTTTCCTGTTTTTCATCTTTTAATCTTTCATGAAATAAATCAAAAACATCCTGAGCGCAAGTTATTTTTTTAACTGGATGTTTTGATTGATTAATGCGCTTTTGAATTTCTGCAATTGTTAAAAGTTCAATTGCTTTAGTTTGGCCGATACCCTTAATCTTTCTTAATTCTTTTATTGAGCACTCAAAAAGCTTGTCTAAACCATATTCAACTATGAGCCTATTTGCAACTTCTAAAACATTTTCACTTTTATGCCCTGTTCTAAGAATAATTGCAAAAAGCTCAGCATCGCTCAAAGCTTCTGGTCCTTTTTCTAAAAAACGTTCCCTCGGCCTAGAAGACTTGGGCATCTCTTTAATTTTCATGATTTAAGAAGCTTATTGCTTTATTTATTCTTTACTATGCTCCATATTTTATCCCACCACCACCCACTTCTCCTCAACTCCACAACTTCTTTTTTCACAGAAAAGTTTAAAAAGCAGGCTTTTTTATTGTTTTAGATAAGGTAGTAAATTAAGACTTATTAAAAATGAAAAAAACAATAAAAAAAACAGGATTAAGCCCTAATCAAGAGAGAATACAAAGTATTCTGGAATATAAGAGATACAAGATAATCAAAAGAGGCGAGTTAATTAGTCTTATTTCTAAATATAATATCACGAAAAATCCAGTATACCTCATTAAATCGATGTTACAGAAAGGGAGATTGATTTCTTTTAAGAGGGGAAGTTATATTATAGTGCCAATAAGCTCAGTTAACAAATCTCCAGGACTGAGCGACTTCGAGCTTAATGAATATATCTTAGGCAAAGAAGACTACTATATCGGGCTATATAATGCATTTAACTTGCATGGGTTTACAGAACAAATTCCCAACAAGATGTTTATATTTAACACCAAGTATTCTTCAGACAGGAAAATTTTGCATTACAAATTTAAATTTTTTAAGATAAAGAGCAGTAAACTATTCGGGATTACAAAAGACAAGTATCCTTATTCAGACAAAGAAAGAACAATAATAGACGCATTAGATTATCCAGAATATCTGGGTGGGTTAAACGAGGTAATGGATAGAATCAAGAGTGCAAAATTCGATAAAGAAAAACTAATCAGTTATGCAATTAGATACCACAACAATAAAATAATCAAGCTTGTAGGTATAATAACAAACAGCCCAAAACTCTTAGGAATATTAAAAAAGAAAAATGCTCTTTCTTATTATACAACTATTAGAAAAACAGGGACTAAATTTTTAGATAAAAAATGGAAACTAAGATTGATTTAAGAGAGGAAATTAATAGAATAAGTGTTGATAATGGTTTCGCCCCTAGATTAATAGAAAAAGATTATCATTTAACTAGAATACTTCATAAAATCAATGAAAGAAAAATAAAATATCTTGTTTTCAAAGGAGGAACTTGCTTGAATAAGTGCTATCTTGGTTTTTATAGATTAAGCGAAGACTTAGACTTTGTTTTTAATCAAGATGTAAAGGGTTTATCTAAACTGCAGATTAGAAAAATATTAAGTGAATTAAGGAAAGAACTTTTTGATATCCTTGAAGAACTCGGTTTAGAAACTAATAAAGAACTTGGCATTGGCTGGAAAATGTTAACATCTAAAAAAGAACCAAAAATAGTTGGTCTGGAAATTATAACTGAATACAAATCTTTAATTGACAATACTCTTCAAACAATAAAGATTGAGATTTCTTTTAGAAACAAGTTAATCAATCAAACAAAATTTAGACCTATTCGTCACGAGTTTATTGATGTTCTTAAAACCCCCTATTAAAAGAAGATGTGAAAATAGAGGCAATTGACTTATCTGAAAATTTTGCAGAAAAATTTAGGGCATTGGTCACTAGAAAAAATATAGCCATAAGAGATATCTATGACATTTATTTCATATTAAAAGAGAGCATATTAAAAATAGATGAAAAAATAGTTGAACTTATCTTAATAAAAATAAGAGAAAGTTTAGGCCCCGAGTTTACAAAAGAGGATCTTAGGAGATTTATTTTAGAGTTAAAAGATAAAATTGGCCATTTAGACGAAAAAGAAATATTATCTGTTTTAAAATCTGAAGAAGGAGTAGATGTAAAAAAGATGGTTAACTTGATTATCAAGTCTTTCCTTTCTGCAGTCACCAGGACATAAGAAAATTAGTGAAAAGGACTAATTTTTATCCTTTCCCTTCCCCAAAATCACATCAATCCAAATATAACTTCATCCCTTCTTAAACTCGCACGGAGCACTGCAAAATCTGCAGCTTGAGCCTTCATATTTTTGAGGATAAACTCTAAAAGGCTCGATAAAGTTGAGAAGAACAAAAAATAATTGAGGAGAGTTTGAGATGAGAAAAGAATAGTTAAATTATTAAACTCTCATGTATTTGTTGCAACATGGCTGGAAAGAAATATGAGAGGAGGGAAGTTGAAGAAGATAAAAGAGCAAAATTTCTTAAGATTTATGCAAATGTTCCAGAAAATTTGAGGGGAGATATTATAGTGGTTGTTGATAGAAAGCCTTACACATGGAATACTTCTTTTCTTGAAATAGAGGGAAATACAGAACTTGGAAAGAAAATTTTAAAAATATTGATAAATATGGGGATATTATGAGCAAAGAAACTGAAGAAGGAAAATTTAATGAAGAATTGAAAGAAGCAGTAATTATGAGAATTGATGCTATTTCATCTAATCTAAAGCTATTCATCGGTGGAGGGAAAAGCATGTCAAAAGAAGAGATGATAGAACATGTTAAAAGAGAAGATGAAACAGGAAAACACATTATCAGATCACATTTATCTTTTATGAAGGCCGTTGCTAGCGGAAAGTTTACAAAAGCTATTAGTTCTGTTTAAAATGGAAAGGGGGATAATTATAACACTTCCGAGATATGACGAGGTAACTGAATACCTCTCTTTATATTCTTATCAGATAGAAGACGCAGCTAACGAAAATGGAATTGAAATAAAAAGCTTGAGGAATAATGAAGCAAATAAGAGGGAATTTGAAAAGGTTATTAATAAGCTAGACTATAATATGATAATTTTTAATGGTCATGGATCTGCGTCTTCGATAGAAGGTAATAAAGAGATAATAATTGAGATGGGAATTAATGATTCTTTGATTAAAGATAGGATTGTTTATGCAAGATCTTGTCATGCTGCATTAGTTCTTGGCAAAAAATGTACAGAAAATACTCGAGAGGGTTGTTTTGTTGGTTATGATAGACCATTTCAATTTTATGTTAATATTCAATGGACAGGTAGCCCTTTAAAAGATAATATCGCAAGACTATTCTTAGAGCCTTCAAACTTATTACCAATCTCAATGATAAAAGGAAATCCTGCTGGTAGTGCCAATGAAAACTCGAAAAAGAGCATATTAAAAAATATTAAAAAAATTTTAAGGAATAATGATGAAGATTCTTATAAGATAGCGGAGGCTCTTTGGAATAATCACGAGGGACAAATAGTGCTGGGAAATCCAGAAGTAAAATTATAGATTTTTATTTGATTCTTCTTAAACTCGCACGGAGCACTGCAAAATCTGCAACTTGAGCCTTCATATTTTTGAGGTGGTAAATTTGAAATTAGAATTTTAGAATATTTATCTATAAGTTCTTGTATGCCTTCGGGAATATCTGAAATAGAATATTCTTTTTGATAATCTTTATAGCCTAATATTCCTTTTAATTCTCTGCCTTTATAAGTTTCTTCTTTAGTTAGAACATATAAATAAATTAAAAGCTGAATAGCATCTGCAGAAGAAGGCTGTCCTCCTTTACATTCATATAAGTGAATGCTTTTATTATTTTCATGAATTATATCTGCCTTTCCAACAAGCGCATCATTTTCAGACAGGTTTAATGCAACCCATTTTTCTCTTTTAAATTCACCTCCTAATTTTTGAACATCATCAATTATGTTTGAAACTACTTGATTATGCCTAATTCTCCACTGCACTAATTCAGGAGATAAATCTTCTTTTTTAGCCTCATCTTTATGCCTCATAGCATACCAGTATTTAAACAGACAAGGGTCATCTCCAGAGATTAATTTGCTTATTTGACTTATGCTGATATTCATTTTTATATTAATCCCTCTGCCTATTTATTCTTTATTATACTCTAGAATCTAACCACACACACAAACCTCTAAAAACTCTTCTTCTATTTATATTATCATGAAGAGGCGAACTAAAATTAATTGGAGGATTGTAGTTTATTCCATTATCGCCTTCGGCTTTTTGGCCTTAACTTTTCTAGTTGATTGGATGTTTATAATCGGGGCCGTAATTATGATCTGGATGAACCAGAGAGAGCTGAAGAAAAAATGACCCGCAAAAACTGGCTACAAAACGTCACAACAGACTCAACATCACCTCCCGATAGGATATTCACAAAAGATGCTGAAACAATAGCAAGAGTTATGGCGCGCAAAGATGTGAGCCCGAAGGGAATTGGCTCTGCAATACGAATGGTTCAGTATTTTATCAACCGGGGAGGAAAGGGACTTTCAAAATCGCGTAAAAAAGAGCTGGAAAAAGCAAAAAGATTACTGCAGGAAAGGATGAAGAAGAAATGACTTAACATCTATATTCAATTTTAAAACTAAAAACTAATGTAGACCGGTTGATTCATGCATCGTGATGATCTTTTCTCCGCTTTCTAACTGCTCCTTAATATATTCTAAGTTTTTTATAGGCATATCATAACCTACTATGTTTCTATGATTAAGATCTTGTCTAACAGATAAATTTCCATAGCCTGTAAAATATCCAATAGTTGCTTTATTCTTTTTCATCAAAGCACTAACTTCATCTTTTAAATTATTTTCTTTTATTGCTTGGCCCCACGCTCGATTAATTTCACTTTCTCTGGAATTCCCAAAAGAAACCTTGGCGACAGAGCCTATAACAATTACTCCCAATGTCTTTTCTATAAAACTTCTTCTTGTTAAATCACCCATATTTGTTAGTAATATTTTAACTTTTTTAAAGATTGCTGTAGTTTATAATATATAATCAAAAACCCACCCCCCAATTCTTTTGCAATAAAGAATGAAGAAGAAATAAAGTTGAGAAGAAAATGAAAAACAAACTTTAACCTTGCTTGTTTTTCAATACTTTTCTTAAGTTTTCAAACTCTGCATAATCCTGCGTAATTTCATCGCCTTTTTTTATGTCTGTTTTTGCAATAAGCTGATATTTTGCGCTTTTTTTATCAGTTGTAATATTGCCATTTTTATTATGATTGCAGAAGCGAATATCATCAAAAGCTAAGCACCACCTATCACCTTTCTTTATCACATGTCCATAATGCTTTATTTGTTTTTTTGAATAGCAATCCAGCTTATTAAACTTTCCAGCAGGTAAATTAATGTCTAATTTAGGGCTTAACTTATAAACTATTTTCCCTTTTGGAATAGATTGCCCAGAAAATAAGCCTATGCCGTGAATTTTGCTTTTATCAAGATAGGTTTTAACAAGCAGCATTTTAAACATTCCTTATGTTATTAATTAATTAATTGGGTTTTTATTCTTTACTATCTTCTTGCAAAAATCAGGGAAGGATGAGGGAGAAAAATAAGAGATAAAAATAATTTTTATTTATTTTTTACTAATATTGTTCTTTCTAAAAGGCCGAAAGCCTCACATAATACCTGTCTGGAATCATTTCTACATCTGGAGCCTCTGTGTTCATATATTTTTGGGCGAGATTTTTATCTACGGGCTCTGTATAAAATTTTATTCCCTGCATGCGCAAAAAAGGGCCAATTGTCTCTTTGAGCCTTATTAAAGCAGGGTAGACAACTACTTTGCATCCTGGCTTTGCAACTCTTGTTGCTTCATAAATAGTAGAATGAGCATGCTGATATCTTGTTGTATGCCAATCATCTTGCCCCATATTCCTCACTGCTTCAATAGCTGTCCTTACAACTCCGCCTAATGTAAATCCCCGATTCAAAACACAGCATTGGAACGCTGTAACAATATCATAAGAATTATCTTCTCTTGGTATTGCGCCGATAAATGGATGCACATTGGAAATGTTTTGAGGAATAAAATAAGGCTTATCTTTAGGCGCTTCAAAATCAATTCCTTCAAATAAAATTCCTTTTTTCCTTAATTCTTCTACAAGAAAACCTTTTCCACATGCAATATCAAGGCCTGTTTTTCCTTTTAGGCTTTTTATTGCTTTATGGCCCAGACCAAGCAAAGGCATCTGGAACTCTAATGGAACCTGGAAGTCTGCATTTCCTCCTTCAAGCAATTTGATAATTTTTTCTTCATCCATATTATTGTCAAGAACTCTTTCCTTTAGGGTTAAAATTACAAGGAAATGAGTTTTTTAAATGTTTGTCTGGTTTTTGGTATCTTAAAAGACAATTTTAAATCAGGGGCTGGAAAGATTGGTTGGCTAGAGTTACACATTAAGAAAGCTTATATCTCTTGCCAAAAGGGCTGAAAATGAGGGAAAATAGAGCTTAAAAAAAGGTTCCATTAATACACGTTGTGCGAAGCTTTTCGTGGTTTTAGGGTGTTTTTAGGCGGTTTAGGCATAGAATAGAAGGTGATTAAAGGTTTTAAGCAATGATAGGAAGATTTAAATTAAGGAGTTTTATATTTCCCCGCGACTGAATTAAAACCCTCAGGATTTTCTTGAGCTATCTCTCCAACTTTTATAAGGTCTGTTATATCTTTGGGAGAACTTCTTTTAAATATTTCTTCTGCTTCCTTTTCCTTCTTTCTGAGATGTTTCCCACGCAAATAAGCCTGATAACCAAGGAATACTAACCCAGATATAGCCGCCCCGCTAATGGCTATAGTTTCTAATGTTATAAATGTATATTCATTCATTTTTGTCTCTTACAAAAACTCTCTTTCCCTTAGGTGAAAATGTTAAAACTTTGAGGTTTTTAAGCATTATTGTGATAAAAAACAACTTTCTACAAGCTTACTCTACCCAACTCGCCTAAAAGTTTTAATTGAATTATTGATTATAGAAAAAACTTAGGTTAGCGAAGCTTCCTAAATTTAATATTAAAAGATTTTAGAGTTGGTAAAAAGATTTTTCTGTTATTTGGCCATGGTTTAATTCTATAGCAATATTTTTAGCATTAAGATAAGTGTGTATAGCTGCTTCTATCATTCTGTTGTAGGCTTCAGATACGGTTTTAGCTATTCCTTTGCCATAATAACCACTTCCAAAATAAGCGGGGCGGCATCTTGACTTCGTAATAATATCCCCTCCTTTTTCTTCCATCCATCCTACATCTGAATTTAAAGAAGTGTCAAAGACTATTCCACTTGCTCTGTGTCCTGCTTCTTTTCCATCAACTATTAACTTCATTGTTAACTCCCTCGCTCCACGCATCTTTAGTTTTGCTATTCTATCACGTGCCATTAAATCACCTTTAGCTATTTTCTCTTTTATTCCTAAAAAAGTCCTGAAAAATAAAAATTCTTCTTGTTCAGCCATTTTCTCTTAAGTTTCCTCAGGTTTTTAAGCATTATTGTGATAAAAAACAAGGGTTAAAGGTTTTTAGAGATGATAGAAAGATTTAATCAAAAGGTTTAATCAAAGTTTTTCTTCGAGTTTTGCTCGGAAATGTCTAGCCATTTCTTTCCCAAATTCTCTAGCTGATTTTAAAGATGGAAAATAAATGTTGTAAATAGGTTGGTCAGAATCTTTGTTGTAGGGTGTTTTAAAATAGACATCGAGCCTGTAAAATCTGTTGCTTTTGATTAGGATTATTTTTCTACCCATAATAATAAATGTTAGTGAAGAATTTAAAGATTATTGTGATAATTTATATATTTTTGTTTTGATTTTTAATGAATTTTTTTATGAAATTTTGTTAATTTCTTGATATTTTTGTTGTTTTTTAGAGGTTTTATGGTTGTTTAAAAGCTGTTTAAACAGCTTAAAAGATTTAATCAGAAAGGGTATTCGCCGACGATAGAGGGTTGTTTAATGGCTGTTTAAAGAGTTGTTTAAGATAGATAAACGACAAACAATGTTTTAAACACCAAAAAGCTTTTAAATAGCTGTTGTCTGGATATTTTATGTTTGGCTGGTTTAAAAAAAAGGCTGAAAAAGAGGATGTTGAACGACTACAGGGGGCTGTTCAAACAGGCTTTGGTAGCGTTAAACATGATATTTCTAACATTTCCACATGGATTAAACATCTTGATAAGCATAAAGAGAGGCATGATGATGAAATTTCTGATATTTATGAGGAATTATCGACGATAAAATCTGAGCTTGAAAATGTGAAAAATATGATAGATATTTTGGGAGAGACTAAGCTGTTTAAACAACGGCAAACAGCGTTTAATAAACAAACAGCTGTTCAAGCTGTTCAAACACCTGTTCAAACAGCTGTTCAAAGTCATTTTTTGAATAATTTTTTGAATAATTTATCTGTTATGGAAAGAGCAATTGTATGGGTTTTGTTAAATTCAGAATTAAAATTGAGTTATGACGATCTTGCTGCAATGTTGGGAAAAGAGAGGGCAACAATAAGGGGGCAATTAAATGCAATAAAGCAAAAAAGTGGAGGTTTAATTGCAGAACAAATTGAGGGGAATAACAAAAAAAGATTTTTTATCTCAGAAAAAATAAAAGCTGTAATGTTAAAAAAAGTAAAAGTGAGGTTTAAAGGGGAAAAGAAAGGAGGGAGAATAGAAGAAAATAGTGAAGAGATAGGGGAGAAAGAGGGATAAAAGAAGGAAAAATCAAAGAAAAAGGAGAGTTAGATTAGATTAAACGAACCTTTTTAGAGGATTATGCGAACCTCTTTTAATTAAAAAGAGTAAAAGTGAGAGTTTAATGTTTATAAAAATAGCTGTTTTGAGCCAGACCATTAGCTAAGCCCATAGAAGTAAGGGATGAAGGAATAAAATAAGGGGAGAATAGAGCGAAATTATAGTGAGAATGAAGAAAAGTGAGGAAAAAGGCAGTGAAAACAGCTAAAAATAAAGTGAAAATATGGCGTTATTGAGAAAAAGTGAGAGTTAGAAAGTGAGAGAAAAACAGTGTTTGTGAGAATTATGAGAAAAGAGCCATAAAAGTCAAATTTAGGCTTTTTAAGGCTTAAAAGATTAAAAATTGAAGTTTATAGAAAGACAAATTTAGTTAGCAGAGCAACTTATCCACGTTACACCGAATATCGATACCTATTAGAAAATTCGCTTTTATAGAAGCTAAAATGGTTAAATTTTGGGTTTTTAGGATTAGTTTTTCATTGATTTTCATTAAATTTCTCTTAAACTTATGATTGTGTTTAAAGAAGCTATTTTCTTTAGTTCAGGAGAGATATGGAGGAGGATTTTCTTGTTATTTAGCTTTTCTTTTGTTATTGGAATGCCTTTATTTATCATTTTCTGCACATAATCCCTTATAGAAGACTGGCTTAGGCTTAGTTTTAAGGCTATTTTGCTATAATCTACTTCTCTATACTGCTCTTCAAGCTCATATATAGTCGAGAAAACAAGCATTTCTTGCTTTGTTATTTTCTTGAACTTGCGCCTTATTTCTTTTTTTAAAGCATCTAAAGAATCTAGGATCTCAGAAGCTTCTCGGATTTGCTGTTGTATTGGCTTTTCGATTATAGCTTCTTCTACTAATTTAGTAACTACATTTTCTTGTGCTTCTGCTTCTTTTTCAGGTGTTGTAGTTACTAAAGATTGATTATTGCGCCGAAAATCAGGATAGAACATGTGTTGGAATATCTGTTGGTCTGTTGGTTTGTCTGTCTGTCTGTCTGTTGGAACCCCTTCATTTCCTATGGAAGTAAGTAAATTTTGGCTTTTTAACCCCTGTATTTCCTGTGGATGTGTTGGAGTTTCTGTTGGGGTTACAGGATGTGTTGGAGTTTTTGGTAGATGTGTTGGAGTTTCTGTTGGAGTAGTTTTTATTAAAATATCGTTATTTTCAGCTATTTTTTCTAATTTTAATTGCATAATCTCTTCATTTATTTGTTTTAAAAGTTGAATTGTTTCAAGTATAAAAACTTTTATGCTTTCAATTTCTTTTCCTAAGCTAAAAATGTCATCTTTAACTCTCAAGAACGCCTCTTTTATTTTTTCCTCTTTCATTTTTGTTGTAATTAACTGATTTATTTAAATCTTAACTATAAATCACAAGTTACAATTGCTGGAACTGCTTCTGCAATAATCTCACCATTTTTAGTATAAGCTTTGTAAAATACTCCAGCATTACATCCTCTTAAGAATAACTCCTCTTTTAGCTTTTCTTCTGCTTCTGCTAATGTTCCTTTAACTCTAACTCTAACCCTTTTATACTTTTTATAATCTGAATAATAAACTACTTTTTCTTCCCAACGTGATATAGAGTGGTTATCATCTTGTTTAAGCTGATCTAAATCGCCGGTGCATAAATAAGTATGGCCTAACATCCAGGTGCGCCTTGTTGGATCATCCTTATTAAAAACTTTTTCTCTTTCAACAATATCTGGTTTAATTTTAAGTTCTGGAGCACCTAATTCTCCCAATGTTCCTTTTAATAAAGATATAAGACCCATGTTTCTTGTATTTTTCAGAAGTATTTAAAGGTTTATTTATTAGAAAATATATTTTATAGAGATAGTTGATTTATTTATTAGAAAATATATTTTATAGAGATAGTTGATTTATTTATTAGAAAATATATTTTATAGAGATAGTTGATTTATTTATTAGAAAATATATTTTGATTTGCATGGGGGATTATTGATGGAGCTTGTAAGCATCATAAGCTTTGTTGCTCAACCTCCACTTAATTCTTCTACTAAATGCTATACCTTTAGAATTCTTTTTTATGGGCACTATGAGATTCTTCTGCCAGAGCTCTTTTAAAAGCTGTTTTGTGAACTCTTCATCTCTTGCAATTTCTCTGCTGATTTCGCTTGTGAACATCTGCTTTGGAAAATTATGATACAAACAAGCCAAAATCTGCTCTGATATTTTATCTCTTTTTTCTTTGCTGATTCTCATTTTTGTTTTAGTAATGAAAATTTATTGATTTTTAGCTAATTTGCTAAATTAATATAAATTTAAATAACTTCTTATTAATATAGATATTTATTTATAATAAATTAGTTTAAGTATATTACGGGTGAGTTTGAAGTGGACCGGACAAATAAAGTTGGTAGGTCGTGGAGCTAAAAGTTAATTTTTCTCGCTAAGAACAATCTAACAAAGTTTTTAAACTTGATTATCTTGTAATTTTGATGAAAAAAAGAGCGGAGAAAGAAAGAAGAGTGAAAAAAAGAGCGGAGAAAGAAAGAAGGGTGAAAAAAAGAGCAGAGAGAGAAAGAAGGGTGAAGAAAAGCGTGAAACATGCGAGAAAAAAGTTTGTTTACAAATTAGTGCTTGTTCTTTGGATTATTTTGTTGTTTGTTGTCTTATTTTTTTTAATTGTTTTTGTTTTGGAAAAAATCTCTGAAAAGTTTCCTGAAAAAGAAAAAGAGCTTGGAGGGGAGCTGAAGACGTTTGGTATAGGGGGATTAGATGAAGCGACAAGAATTTATTTTCCTGAAAATTGCGCTATTGAAAATTTAACTGAAACATGGAAATCTATATTTTTGGAAAGCGAGGCAGGTGTAATTTTTATACACGATGAAGATTGTAAACACTATTTGATGTATAAACAAATTAGTTTGGTCAATAGGTTCTATTATTGCATTATTTATGGTGAAAATTTTGAAAGCTCAAATGAGCTCGGGCTTCTACAGTATGTTTATGGAATGTGCGGAAATTTATATCCTCTTGCGTATTCAGAATTAATTTTGATAAATTCTGGCAATGTAGGAACCACTTCAACAGAAAACTTCTTTTTGAGGATTTATGAAAAAGTTTCGGGAAGAACAGATGTTATAGACAGTGAAACTGAAGCAGAGGCTAAATTTTCAGAAAGATTTAGACCAGAAAGCGGAACATGGCATAAAAATAATACTGATCTTGGATGGAGTTGTATCGGAGGAGAGTGTTATTTATTTAATAGTACGATGTTTGGGGGTGTTTATACTGAATTATTTTTGGATGCGTTATTCGCGGGCATCTCATCTCCGAATGAATGCACAGATTCTGATGGTGGATTGAATTATTATGCGAAGGGTTATGTTAACAATTCTCTAAATATTATTTTTGAAGATTACTGCCTTAATTCTTCTGATTTGATTGAAAGCTATTGTGTACCTTCAGATCCTAATAATTTTAAGTTACAATACACTTGCCCAAATGGCTGTAAAGATGGAAAGTGTACTTCAATTCCAGGAAACACTCCCCCGACTTTTATACCAGAGAATTGCAGTTCAATTATGTTTGAGGTTAATACAAATTATACCTTAAATATGGAAGACTGCTTCTATGATGAAGAGGGGAATACTCTTACATTCAATTATACAGAAATGGATATCAACAACATAAGCATAACAAGAGAAAGCAACTACCTTACTTTTCTTCCAAATGTTAATTTTACTGGCAACGGAAGTTTTTATATTTTTGCGAATGATTCTATAAATGAAACAAAAAGTGATGAGATTAAAGTAGAGGTTTCAGAAAAGAAGATAGTAGTTGAAAGCTGCACAGATGAAGACGCAGGGAAAAATAAAACTGTTGCAAGCACAACTGCAAATTCAACATATAGCGTAACAGATTATTGTGATATTAATGGAAGCTTAATTGAATATTACTGCAACGGGACTTCTGTTGAAAGTGAAAAAATTAGTTGTGGGGTTGATTATTCTTGTGACGAGGGAGCTTGTACTCTTAATTCATCATCTGTCACTCCTGAAATAGTAAATTCAACACCTCAAGGAAAGAAAGTTAGTATGCTCTCTAATGAAAGCATGGTGTTTACAATCTCTGCTAAAAATTATGACAGCATAAAATGGTACTTAGATGATGAATTAGTTGATAGAGATGTTAATTCTTATACAATTAGTGATTTAGAAGAAGGAAATCATACACTTAAAGTAGAGGCCACAAAAGGAGATAAAGTTATTTCTAAAACTTGGGATTTGATAATTTCAAAAGAAGAAGCTCCTAAAAGAAGTTATCTGGTGTATTTTGTGATTAGTTTTGTGATTTTAGGATTACTTGCGATATTTATAATTTTTCTTATTATAAGGGGCGTGCTTGAAAAAAAAGAAGAAAAAAGAGGGCCTATAATCCAACTGGCGCCTCAGCAAAAACCTGAGAGTACTCAGATACAAGGTACATTTGATAAGACTGATACCAAAGGACATTGACAATTTACCAGTTATGCCTTTTGCTACAGATTAACCACACTAAACCACAATACTTCCTCACAAATAAGTTAGTGACTGCAAAAAGTATAATCTTTAATAAAACTCTATTTGGTAGACACAAAAAGTATAATCTTTAATAAAACTCTAATAGATTATCAATAATCAATATTTATCGTTGGATTAATAATTATAGGCTATAATAAATTAGCAGGCGGTATTTAGGAATTAGTATAATTAAGGATACATGGCACCTGAAGAAAACATATTGACAAGCATAATTATTAAAAAGAGCATTAGTTCTTATTATTAAATTTGTTTTTAATATGAAATATCAAGAGGCTAAACTAAGAAATGAGAAAGAAATTGAAAATAGTTTAGAACCTCTTGTTAAAGACTGGTTTTTCTCAAAGTTTAAAGAATTTTCTCTGCCTCAATTGTACGGAGTTATGCCGATTTTTGAGAGAAAAAATATACTGATAAGCGCGCCAACCGGCGGAACAAAAACACTAACTGCGTTTTTGAGTATTTTAAATTATTTAGTTAGCTTGGCTAGAAAAAATGAACTTGAAAATAAAGTTTATGCGGTTTATTGCTCGCCGCTTAAAGCATTATCAAATGATATTTTTGTTAATTTAGTTGAGCCACTTGCTGAAATTGAAGATCTTGCAAAGAAAAAAGGAATAAAAATGCAGAAAATTAGAGTTGCGTTGAGAACAGGAGATACTCCAACAGAAGACAGACAGAAGATGCTAAAAAATCCTCCACATATCCTTGTGACAACTCCTGAAACTCTTGCAATTGTTCTTAATACTATTAAATTTATAGAGTATTTTAAAGCAGTTGAATTTGTTATTGTTGATGAAATTCATGCTTTAGCAAGTAAAAGAGGAGTGCATTTGTCATTAAGTTTAGAGAGATTAGAAGAAGTTTCAAAAATAACGCCCGTGAGAATTGGCTTGTCAGCTACAATTGCTCCGCTTGAGGAAATTGCTAATTTTCTTGTTGGTTGCGGAGAGGACAAAAGTTGCATAATAGCTGATGTGCAGTTTGCTAAAAAAATAGAGATTAAAGTTTTAACTCCTGTTGATGATTTAATTGACACAACTGGAGAAAAATTGCACTCTTCGCTTTATACTTTAATTGACAAGCTTATTCAGGAGCATAAAACAACTTTAATTTTTACAAACACAAGGAGCGCAACAGAAAGAGTTGTTCATCATTTAAAAGACATGTTTCCTTCTCGTTATCTTGAAGATATTGGCGCACATCACTCTTCGCTTTCAAGAGCGCATAGGTTTAATATTGAGCAGAGATTAAGAGAGGGAAAGCTGAAATGTGTGGTTACAAGCACTTCACTTGAGTTGGGGATTGATATTGGATATATTGATTTAGTTATTTTGCTTAGCTCTCCAAAATCTGTAGCAAGAAGCTTGCAGAGGCTTGGGAGAAGCGGGCATAAGTTACATGATGTCGCTAAAGGAGTATTTATTGCAATGGACAGAGATGATTTAGTTGAATGTTGTATTTTAGCGAAAGAGGCTGTTGAGAGGAAAATTGACAAAGTGCAGATTCCACAAAACTGCTTAGATGTTTTAAGCCAGCAGATTTATGGAATGGCTATTTACAAAGTCTGGGAAGAAGATGAAATGTTTGCTTTAATAAAAAAAAGTTATTGTTATGGAGAGCTAAAAAGAGAGGATTTTTTAGAGGTTATAAGTTATTTGGCTGGAGAGTATGAGTTAGAAGCGAGAAATGTATATGCTAAAATCTGGTATGATGAAAAAACAAAGCAAATAGGGAAAAGAGGGAAATTGGCGAGAGTTATTTATATGACAAATATAGGCACAATTCCAGAGGAAAGTTTTGTTAATGTGGTTATAGCAGGAGGAGAGAGAAAAGACGAGAAAGTTGGAGTGATAGATGAGGCTTTTTTAGAAAGAATGAAGCCAAGAGATGTTTTTGTGTTGGGTGGGAATAAGTACCAGTATCTTTTTAGCAGAGGAATGAATGCTTATGTTTCAGCTTCTGTTAATAGGCCTCCTACAATTCCTTCTTGGTTTTCTGAAATGCTGCCTTTAAGTTTTGATTCTGCACTTGAAATACAGAGGTTTAGGAAACTTGTTAGTGAAAAACTTGAAAGCAAAAAAACTCCAAAGGAAATCAAGGAGTTCATTAAAGATTATCTTTATTGTTCTGAAGCTGTTGCAAATGCAATTTATAATTATTTTTATGAGCAGCATAAATTTGCTAAAATTCCCCACGAAAGAAGATTATTAATGGAGTTTTATAAAAGTGAGAAAAATTATGTTATTTTTCATTCGCTTTTTGGAAGAAGAGTAAATGATGCTTTGTCTCGGGCTTTGGCTTATTTAGTTGCGCAGGCAGGAGGAAGAGATGTTGAAATTGGGATTTCAGATAATGGGTTTTTCCTTGCTGGAGAGAAATTGCAGGTTGAAAAAGCTTTAAATTTTCTCAATAGCAAGAATTTGAAAGAAGTGCTGGAAGAGGCGGTTGACAGGACAGAGGTTTTAAATCGGAGATTCAGGCATTGTGCTACAAGAAGCTTGATGATTTTAAGAAATTATAAAGGAATAAGCAGAAGTGTTGGAAAACAACAGATGAAAAGCCATTTTTTGCTGGCGAGTGTGAAGAAAATAAGCAGAAATTTTCCAATTCTTAAGGAAGCGAGACGAGAGGTGTTAGAAGATTTAATGGATATTGAAAATGCAAAACTTGTTTTAGACTGGATTAAAGAAGGCAAGATAAAAGTTGAGAAAATAAATACTAACTTGCCTTCGCCGTTTGCTTTAAGCTTGATATTACAAGGTTATGCTGACTTACTAAAAATCGAGGATAAAATTGCATTCTTGAAAAGAATGCATGAAGAGCATCTTAAGAGCATTGGGGAGAAAGAAAGGTATAAAAACAATAAATTGCTATAGGGGTTATGATTAAAATAAAAAATGAGGAGTTAATTAAAGAGATTTCTGGAGAAGCGAAGATATTTCCAAAATATACAACTCAAATTATTAATTTAGCAAATCAAAATGCTCAAGGAACTCGCCCAGTTGTTGTTGGGCAACTATCAGACTTAATACAAAAATGTCCCCATAAAGAATATTCAAAATGGAAAGAATGGTATCTCAAACAGCAACCAAAAGCAATAGATAATGCAACTAAAAAGGTTTTTGAAATGGTTGAAAAATTAAAAGAAGCGATAAACAAAATAGATGAAAGTATGGTTAAAAAATGGGTTGAGGATTTGGTTATTGATAAAACATTTATGGGTTTGAAGTTTCAAGAAGCTATTTTGAAAAGAGTTGCTAAACTTAAAAATACAACTTATCGTTTGTCTACTCCTGAAGAAGAGAGTAAAGGGATTGATGGTTTTATTGGAAAAATACCAATATCAATAAAACCTATAACATACAAAACAAAAAATATGTTAAGAGAAAAAATTGAAATTAAGATTATTTTCTATGAAAAGAAAAAAGACGGGATTAATGTAGATATAAATGAGTTAGATTAATCTCTTATAATAAGTTTAATTTCTGCATCTTGCTCTTCTAATTTTTTTTGCCCGATGTCAAGTCTTTCTTTTATGATAGGCAAAAGATTCTTATCAATTTCGTAGCCTATAGAGTTTCTTTTAAGAGCTTTTGCCACCCTTGAAGTTGTTCCTATTCCTAAAAAGGGATCTAAAACAGTCTCTTCTATACAAGAAAACATTCTTATTAATCTATAAACAATTTCTGAAGGGTATTCTGCGGTTCTTCTCAACACCTCATTTCTTGTTTGTTTTATGCCATTTACTTCCCATACCTGAGAAAACCATTTGTCTCTTTCTTCTTTTGTGTACTTACTTTTATGCCTTATTGAAGTATCTTCAAATTTTCTTAATTCCTTTTTTCTAAAAATAAGTATAAATTCGCAATCCTGGGTTACATAAGCATTTGGGGGCAGAAAACCTGAGCCGAGAAAAGCATTTGGTTTTGTTGTTGCTTTTTTCCATAAAATGAAAGGGAGTGCTTTAAAACCAAGTTCTTCACATATTTCAATGATTCTGCTATGATTTGGATATAATTTAAAACTACCATTATTTCTTCTTGTTGCGTCTCCGATATTTATGCATAAAATTCCCCCATCAATTAATACCCTATAACACTCTTTCCATACTTTTGAAAGGTAGTTATGCATTTCATCATAAGTTTTAGCTCCCACTTTTTCAAACATTTCATCCCACATCTTTATCATGGGGTAAGGTGGAGAGGTTACAACTAAAGCAATAGAGTTATCTTTCACTTCTTTCATATTTGTACTATCACCAATAATTATTTTATGTGTTGTTTTCATTTTTTATTTAAATTATTTTTTAATTCTTTTTTGGTATTTTATACTAAAATGTTCTCGCCACATTTAACACATCTAATCTTACCAAATTCAAAATCATGTGTTAATTCATCTTCTAATTCTATAATCTTACCATCGCTATCTAAGTATTTATTATATATCTCAGCAACTTCTTGCCTAAATTTCTCACTTCCACATTTTTGGCATTTTAACTTATTCAATTTTTTGTTATGCAGTTGTATTTCTTGTGTCATTTTTTATTTAGATTATTTTTTCTTGGCTTGTTCCAATAGGGAGATTTGCAATTAGGACATACAATTGGAGGAGTATTTATATTATTTGGTATCCATATATGCTCGCATCTTCCGCATTTAAAACCTTTTTTAATTATTTTTATAGTATGCATAAATTTATATGTTTTTATAGTATCTCCTTTTTTAATTATTTTTATAGTATGCATAAATTTATATGTTTTTAGAGTATATAAATCTTTTGTATATTATTTTAAAATATGTTGTTGCATAGGAAATGGAGGGGGCTGTTAAAACAGATTTTATTAGAGGTTATTATATTCATTATAATATATAAATATATAAATACTTAAATATCTGAAGAAAATTGAGAGAAAATGGCGAAAGAATATCTGGATAAAAATGGTAATCCTCTAAGAGAAGGATTTTATAAAGCGGGAAATATACTTTTGCAAATTCGTTATATCAGCCGAGATGTTAAAGGGGGATGGAAATGTGAATTTCCAGACGGAGATATTTCTAAACTTGAGCCCGACCTCTTTAAACATAATCTTGTTCCGTTAAGCGATACTGATGCAGGACCGTTATCCTATGAATTATCACAAAAAGCTAATTTTATTAAATCAAAATTAGAACAATTAGCTCAATCTGAAAACAAACTCTCATTATCTAAAGTCAATCCTGTTGCAGGTTTATCACTTAAAAGATATCCAATAAGAGGATAGTACTTTTCTTAAAATAAGCTTTTTCCTCATAAATCCTTATTTTACACATAAAATTCTGAAAGTTTTTAATTAGTGGGTAAAATGAGCAAAGTATATTCTGTATTGTGATAAAGGTTAAAAAGAGAGCAGTTCTTACAATTGAAGAACTATAGCTATAGCTAAGGACGTAAGTATTTCCCCATATCTTGCCTGAATCCTGTATATCTCAAAAAGCATTTTAGTTCTTTTTTCATCACCTCTAAACTTTCATGAATTCTGCCACCATTAACTTCTTCTTTA
>Ga0315274_10001443_pt1 | contig 36378 bp, 27 predicted proteins | sample YL17G02_20_MG_FD_203700 | JGI IMG/M metagenome (GOLD analysis project Ga0315274, IMG submission 203700) | Sediment microbial communities from Yellowstone Lake, YNP, Wyoming, USA - YL17G02_20 | ecosystem: Environmental > Aquatic > Freshwater > Lake > Sediment | place: USA: Wyoming | collected...
GAGGCGGTGATGCAAACCATTTTCGCGTCAGGCCCCCGGCGCAAGGGCTCACGCCGAATTGCCGGCGCCCTCGCAACGCTCTTCTCCGCCGCCACCCGAGCCGCATGAAAACCTGCGAAAGGCCAGTTTCGATCAAAAACGATCAAAAAGCGCGCGGTTTTGCCTTACCTATCTTAACATTTTGCCACTCCACCCCCTCTGGCGCTAGCGCCAGGGCAGTTTTTGTCTTCCGGAGGGGGCCAAAATGGCCATTTGGGGCGCGCGCGGGGGTGGTTTTAAAAGTTATCCACAATTTCCACAACGCGGAAAATTCTCGTTGCCGGGGCGTTGCCCCGGTCTACATTGCTCGCCGGGCACCGGGACGGCGGCCCCGTCGGCGGCGGGGGGGCCGGCGAGAGATGCTCAGGGCGCGAATCGGTTGCGGAAGGGTGTCAATGGTGGTACTGTTGGGGTTGGCCGGCCCCGGATCCTTGCCTGCGGCGGATGCCGGCGCAGTCGGCGTTGCCGCGAAGATGTCGGTCTGCGCGCAGCCGCGCGGAAGCAGAGGCGCAAGCGAACTCGGAATCGGCGCTTCAGGGGCAGGAGGAGATAGTTCATGATGACGCACAGGCTTACGGTGGGCGTGGCGGGCGTCCTGATGGCCGTTCTCATCGGGCAGGTCCGGGCGGACGATGAGCCCATGTTCCGGCACGATGTGGGCCGATCGGCCGCCGAGCAGGCCAGGCTGGCGGCGGAGGCCAAGGCCCTGGCCGAGGCGGCCCAGAAGCGGTACGGACCCGGCTACACCACGAAGATCGACGACCAGCGCCACATCGTCTACGTCTCGGCGTTGGACGCCTACACCTTCAGTCGCGCGGTGGGCATGCTGGAGACCTTCTCGGACCAGCAGCGCCAGATGCTCTTTCGCGAGCCGCTGCCGTGGAATGTGACGGTGATCCTGCCGACGCTCTCCGACTACCGCAAGCCGCAGGCCACGGCCTCGTTTGAGGGCCATTACGAGAGGGCGACGCGGACGCTCGAAAGCCTCAGTCTCAGCGACGTCCTGTACCACGAGTTCACGCACGCGCTGCACCACGCCGACGAGGTGCAGGGCAACCAGCGGCATCCGGTCTGGATCCGCGAGGGCCTCGCCTGCCTGCTGCAGCAGTGGGTGATGCGCGAAGGCAAGCTCGAGGTGCTTCCCGGCCGCGACCTGGCCGTCCTCCAGGAGGCCGTGCGGAATCGCAAGGTCCACCCGTTTGCCGCGCTCTTCGCCATGGACCAGGAGGCGTTTTTCCGGGACGCCGACCTCTGCTACGCCGAGTCGCACTACATCATGTTCTACCTTCACCAGTTCGGGAAACTGAAAGACTTCTACGAGACCTACAAGGCAGGGTATGCGGCCGGCGGGGCGTCGCTCGCCAAGACCCTCGGCAAGCCGCTCGATAAGATCGAGACCGACTGGCGCGAGTGGGTCCTTCGGCAACCGGCGCCGTGGACGCCCGCGCAGATGGCGAAGCCGCTGCTGGGCATCAAGATGGAGGCCGTGCCGGAAGGCGTCCGCATCACGGGGTTTGTTCGCGGCAGTGCGGCCGAGCGCGCCGGTCAACTGAAGTTCGGCGACATCGTCCTTTCAGTGGCCGGGCAGGGCACCCCCACGCCGCGCGACCTGACGGCCGCCGTGCAAGCCTGCGAGCCTGGCCAGACGGTCGACATCGAAGTGATCCGCGACGGCCGCACCACTGTGGTCAAACAGTTGCTCAGCGCCACATCGCCGTAGGAGGAGCGCCGCTTACAGTCGGCCGCCGTAGGAGTAGGTCTGCACCGCATCTCCTGCCGAATCCTTGAGGTATTGCGACACCGTGGCGAAGCGGAACCGCGCCAGCAGCCAGGCGAGTTTGTCGGCGGTTTGGTGGAGCCCCACTCGGTGCCGCCAGCGCGACAGCCGGCCCATCGGAAGGACGGGCTGGTCTGGGTCGAGTTCCCACGGGTGCAGATAGAGCAGGCCGGGCTGCCCCGCGCGCTCGGCGCCGCGCAGCGCCATCGCCACCAGCCGAACGGGCAACAGGCGCAGATATCCGCCGCCGCCGACAGGCCAGTTGATGGACCCCAGCCGCAGCGTCAGGGGAGGGACCTCGATGAGGCTGCCGCCGGCGGGCCCCCGCGCCCGGTGGACGGACCGGGGCGCGTCCGGCACGCCGTAGCGGTCGTGACGAATGGGGAAGACGGACGAGTCGTACTGGAAGCCCGCCTCCGCTAGGACGTCGATCGCCCACGCCGTGCGGTGCGTGATGGAAAACGTTGGCGCGCGGTAACCGATCACCGGCCGGCCGACCAGGTCCTCCAGCAGAGCCCGGCTCTCCGCGAGATCCTTGCGGAAATCCTCGGCCGTCAGGCGCCCCATCATGCGGTGGGCCATCCCGTGCGAGGCGATCTCGTGGCCGGCTTCGGAGATCCGGCGGATGAGGCCGGGGTCGCGCTTCGCCACCCAGCCCAGCACGAAGAAGGTGGCCGAGGCACCGTGGGTCGCGAGCATCTCCAGGACGCGATGCAGGGCGGGTCCCAGGCGTCTGGGGATGGACTCCCACTGATCCTGTGTGACGCACGCGGAGGCGGCCTCAACCTGGAAGTACTCCTCCACGTCGAAACTGAGCATGTGGACCAGGTCAGCCGCTGGTCTCAAGTGGCCAGCCTTGTGGACGGTTCGGCTCACGGCTTCGACTGTCCTATCGATGCGAGGGCCTTGCGGGCTCCATCGGCCGCTTCCAGAGCGCTTGCCGAAAGGGTCGTGCCGTCAGCCTGGAGTTTCTCGACGAGGCGGATGGCCGCCGTGAGATGCCACCGTGCAAACTCCGTGTGGTTGGCCCTGGCCTCGGCCTGACCGAGGTGGAAGTGGACCTCGGGCGAGTCGGGTAGGCCCTTGACCGCTTGGCAGAGCGCCCCCAGCGCCTCCTCGTTGTGGCCCTGCAGGTAGGCGATCCATCCGAGGGTGTCGCGCGGGCCCGGATCGGCTGGCGCTGCCTTGACGGCGGCTTCCACCCATTGCCGTGCCTCGGCTAGTTTTGCCGCGTCCTTGGGGTACAGACACGACATGAGGTAGGCGCCGTTGTTGCCAGCCACGGGGTTCTGCGTAGCGTCCCAGACCTGGCGGTACAGGGATAGCGCCTCGGCGAGGCGTCCCATCTGTTCCATCGCCATGGCCAGGCTCAGGACAAGGTCTTGGTTGCCCTTCTCCATCTGCATGGCCGCCTGATAAAGTTCAATGGCCTTGTCGTACTGTTTCTGTTCCATGGCCAGCGCGGCCCTCGCTGTCCGAGCCAGAAGACAGTCGGCCGGTTGGAGGATCTGGAGCACTTGCTGCGTTGTGGCGGCATCGGGGTTGGCCTGGAGCAGGATCACCGCCGCCCACTGGCAGGCGGGCCGGGCCCGGAGGACCTGCATGGCCCATGTTTGCCCCAGGAGCGGCATCCTGAAATCCCCAGCCAAGGACGCCTTCAGCAGTGTGGCGGCCTCCTCCGAAAATTTCGAGTTCTGCTTGGCCGAGGCGAGAATCTCGGCGGTCGCTTGGCGACCGACATTGCTTGCCCCCGCCGGGGGGACGGCCTCCGCCTCGGCTTTATCGCCGGCCACCAGCGCCGCCAGTACTCTGTGACCCGGCGCCAGCAATTGGGACGGGGTCATCTGCGACAGCGCCTGCTGGAGCTGGTCCAATCGCTTCTTCCAAGGCGCCACGGGTTGCCCGGTCTGCGCGGCCACAAGGATCCCCAGCAGGGCATCATAGAGCCCCGCGGCGTCGACCTTGGGCAGCAGCGCCTGGGCCGACTCGGGATTCTGGGCCAGCGCGAGCAGCGCGGCCGCCTGCCGCCACCGGGCGTCGCCGGTCTCCTGGGCGGCTTGCGCGGTCAGGCTTGCGGCGCCCGCCAGATCACTGGTCATCAGCAAGGCCCGCAGCGCCAGGCTTCGAACTTCATCGGGCACCGGACTGCCCGGAGATCGACCAGCGACAAAGCCCCGGAACGCCTTGAGGGCTTCGGCGGCACGATTGGCCCCCAGGAGAATGTTCATCTCCTGAACGAGGAGGGCGGAAGAGTCCGGCTTCACCTTCTGCGCCTGGAGCAGGATGCCTCGTTTCGCCTCCTCCGTATCCTCCAGGCTTGCCAGGATCTGCCGTGCACCGACATATTGAAGTGCGTACGTCGGGATATCGCCGAGCAACTGGCGGGCCCGGTCCTTCCTGCCCAGCCTGGCGAAGGCTTGGCCGAGAGCCAGCTGCAATTGCGGGTCGGCGCCGCGGCCCAGCGCCGCCAACTGCTCGAGCGACTCGATGGCCTGCGTGTGGAGGCCCCACCGCGCGAACAAGGCGCCGCCCTCAACAAGGGCCTGCAGGCGTCCCGTCTGGCCAAGGCCCTCGAGCTGCTTGAGCGTGGCCAGGGCCTCCAGGGGCTTGGCCGTCGCATCGAACGTTCTCGCCAGGGCGACATAGGGCCGGAGATTCCCCGGCTGCCGCTCGATGGCCTGTTGATAGCACGCGATCGTCTCCGGCAGTCTGCCGGCGGTCGCCAGCACCTCGGCCCGCACCAGGCAGGGCCGGGCATCGGTGGGTAGGATCTTGTCCATCTGGTCGCACACGGCCAGCGCCTTGTCGGGCATTTTCGCCCGGCTGTGCAGGGCGGCAATGCGCTCGAGCGAGGCCGCGTCTTTGTCCTTGACCGCCTGTTGCGCCAAGTCGGCCAGGATGGCGTCGGCTTCCTTGGGGCGGTTGGCGGCCGCCAGCAACGTTGCCTTATAAAAGAGGGCCTGCGAGCGGCCGGCGGGGGTGGCGGCCAGTTGGTCCAGTTCGATGATCGCCTGGTCGAGATGCCCCGCTCCCGCCAACGATTGGGCGCGGAAGAGCCGCGCCAGGTTCCGGGCATCCTCCGGGGCGCTCCGGCGACTGGTCAGGCGGCCGTAGGTCTCGGCGGCGGCATCATGCTGGCCGCGCCGATCGAACAGCCAGCCCACTGCCAGGTCCACCCGCTCCTGCTTGGCCCCCGGGATGGCGGCCAGGGCGGCCTCGACCGCTTCGGGCTTCAGCGTCCGGCTCAGGATGTCGGCCAACTGCAGATAGGGCGGAAGCCTGTCGGGCGCCAGCTTCAGCACGGCCGTCAACTGTTCCGTGCACTTGTCGTTCTGACCCAGCACGCTGTACGCCTGGCCCAGAAGCAACTGGATCTCGACGTCGTTCGGCGTTCTCTTCAGTTGCTCCAGGCAGGCGTCTACGCATCGCTGCGGCTGCCCGTTGGCCAGGAATTCCTGGGCCAGCGAGAGGCCGGTGGCGGTGGCCGGGCCGGACTGCGGCAACAGGTCCTGGCCCCGAACCAACCGGATCAGGTTGGCCAGCCGGACGGCGCTGGCGTTGTCCGAGTCGAGGTCCAGAATCGCCTGGCACTCGGCCAGGCAGTCATCGTTCAGCCCCGACTCGTGCAGAGTGGCGGCGAGGGCTTCCCGATAGGGGATGTTGCGACCATCCAGGCGCACCGCGGCGCGATACTGCTCGATGGCCTGGAGCGGCCGCCCCGCCATGGCGAGGAGTCGGCCGAGTCTAAAAGGCACCCGGCCATCCTTGGGGTTTCGCGTCGCCTCCTCCGTCAACATTCGCTCCGCTTCCGACAGGCGCCCGAGAAGGGCCTTGGCCTGGGCCACGGCCAGCCGCCCTGTCACCGTAGCCGGGTTGCATTCAGCCGCGATCTCCAGCGCTTTCTTCGCGCCCTCCTGATTCTCACCCAGAAGGCGGTACCCTTCGTAAACGGTCAGCAGAACCTCGGGCCACGAGGCGTGGTCCTTCAGGGCCGCCTCCAGCGCCGTCCTCGCCACACCCACTTGGTCCGTCGCCTTCGCCAGAGGAATGTAAAGGCCCAGCGCCGTCGCGAGGGCCTGGGCCGCCTCTTCGCTGGGGTCGGAGCGGACGGCCTCGTAGTAGGCCTTAGCCTCGGAGAAAGCATCGCGTGTGAACCCGTCGGCCAGAAGCGATTGCGCGAGGAACCGATGGGCCTCGCTGTAGATCGGATCGGGCTGGGTCACATACCTCTCGATTTCCGTCACGATCCGCATGGCCTCGCGCGCCAGTTCCTTTTTCCCGGTTTCGTGGGCGGCCAGGCCATAGAAGTACTGGCCGGTAGCCCAACCGGGGAGTTCCGTTCTCAACGAGTACAGTTCCCGCTCGGCTTCGCCCCACTTGTTCTGCGCCATCAGGGCCTTGGCCCGGAGGAACTTCGCGCCGACCCGCTGATCGGTGTCCGGCTTGGAGTCCAGGACCTGGTTGCACAGTTCCGTGGCCCGGTCGAACTCGTCCGCGCCCATCGCGACCTCGGCCCTTGCGAGTTTCGCGTCGTTGTCGCCGGGGTGCTTCTCAAGAATCTGGTCGAGTTTCCTGGCGGCGGCCTCGATCCGCTTGGCCTTTCCGGCGGCGTCGGCGGACTTGCTGACGGCGCGCAATTCCGCCTGGATCAACCGCACCGCCGCGGCCGGCGGCGGATTCTCCAGAGACAGGATCGCCTCCCGGGCCATCGCCAGGTTCTTCTGGTCGTTGCGCTGCACGCAAAGATCGACCAGGGCGCGGGCGGGGGCGGGACGCGTGGGGTCCTGTTTGACGACGGCAACAAGGGTGTCGAGGGCCTGTCGGAACGACTGGTCGGATTCGGCCCCGGCATCCTGGGCCGCCTTGTGCTTGGCGGCCTTGCCGGCCGCATCGCCCGCTATCGCGGCCACCTGGGCCTCCTTCTCCAGGCGGTCCCGAAGGGCCTTCTGGGCCGCGCCGATCTGCACAAGATTGAGGCCGATAGCCTGCTGCACGTCGAGCACGCCGGTCTCGTCTTGGGCGCGGATCTGGGTAAGGTAGTCATGGGCCTGCCGGAGTCCCGCAATGCTCTCCACGATGACCGAAGTCTGGCGCACGGCCTCCTCGGAGGCCAAGGAACGATTGGCCTGCATCGCATAGGTGGCGGCTATGGTCAGTTGGACCGTCACCCCGGGCGGGTCATGCTTGGCGGCCTCTTCCAGCACGTGGCGGGCCTCGGCGTATTGGCCTTTGGCGCACATCGCCTGGGCCTGCATGCAATAGGCCCGCCAGTTCGCCGGTTCCTTGGCCACCGCCGACTCGGCCAGTTCCAGCGCCCGGTCGTACTGCTTGGCGCGCAAGGCGAGCTCTGACCGCAAGAGGAGCTTCTCTAGCGTATTGCGATGCAGGTACCAGAGGATGCCTCCCGTCAGGACTCCCACGAAAACAACGATCGCCAGAATCAGCAGAACGCGCCGCATCGGTTTTCACTCCTTGGCCTACGGTAAGGCTGCATCCAGGTATGGGATCGCGGTGCTGAGCATCATTGTGCATCGCCGGCGGGCGGCCTCCTCGTTGTCTCCCACGGGAGTGGAAACGCGGATCAGGGCGCCGCTGGCGTTTCGGTGCAACAAGCCGTTCACAAAAATGACGAATTGCTGTCTCCAGAAACTCTGCGTGTATTCGTTGCCACACTTGTAGACGTACAGGTGGTACTCCCGTTGCCGATCGGATACGGCGATCAGGAGGCGGCACGGCACATCACCGCGTCCCGCTACATCGTGTACGACGAGATCGCTGCGCCCCACGACCATTTCTCCCAGGCACACCTCCGGGGGGTGGGTTCCCTTGCGGTTATCCTGGCTGAAAATGACACAGAAGTCCACGGGGCTGGTGCCGGCCGATTCGTACCTTCGATACAGGTAGTCCGTCGTTTCCAGGATGGTCAGCGTTTTCTCATCCAACGACAGGTCGTAGCCGTAGAGACGGTGTCCGTCCAGTACCAGCGTCCTGGGCATCGACTGGCCGGCCATCTTCTGGTTCCAAGTGGGCGTCGCGCGCCAGTTGACCATCCAGGCCGCCCCCGCACTGACGAGAACCAGGACGACAGCGACCCAGCCGGCGCGACCGCCGACAGCGCGGGCGAGCCGGGTCCACTGGTCGTCATCTTCCGGCCCGCGGAGGACACCGTGGAACAGGGGGAGAATGACCGCCCGCTTGCCGACGAGCGTCCGAAGGGCCAGGACCAGCCGTTCCAGGCCGAACATCAGCGAGAAGGCCAGCCCATAAATGAGCAGGCCCGACACGTCATGATACCACCCCGTGGCCACCTTCTCATCCCAGAGGTCCGCCACCAGGATGAGGCTGATGATCCGGAGCGAGTTGCTGATGATCGCCACCGGGAGGCTCATCGCAAACAGGCCGAGGCGCCACAGGCCCCGCAGTTTGCTCACATAGGCATAAATGGCACCGAACCCCAGGAGGCTGACGAGAGTCCGCAGGCCGTTGCACACGTTGGCGATGACGAGCGTCTTGTCGCCCTGCAGCAGGACCTCATTGGGCCTGTCCCTGGAGCGCTCGACCACCACGCCAAGCAGGTCGGCTCCGCCGATGCCAATGTCGGCCGCCCGCATCTTCAGCCACAGGTTCAGGTCGGCGATCATCACTTCGGGCAGGGGTATCATGAACGCCAGCAGGGCCAGAGGGAACCAGAGCCTTCGGAGGGCGGTGGCTCCCCAAAAGAGAAGCACCAGGCCGGCCAGCGCCCCGATCAGGCTGAACCCGCTGATGAAGTTCACCCGGGCAAAGCATGCGGCCATGTGGATCAACAGGCTTCCGGCCAGCACGACGGAGCCGATGACGCGCCCCGGCTTCACCGGGACGCGCGTGTGGCGAAGGAGCAGAATGCTGATGATCAGGCTGACGATGGGCACAAGCGGGCCGTGGGTATAGTAGCTCTCGCTCCCCACCAGGCGGTCGTAGAGGCCCAGGTTCGCCCTTTGCCAGGCCGGGAACCAGCGAATCCACATCTCGGCAAAAGTGTTGGCATAGGCCGCGACCAGACCCCCAAGAAGCAGGAGCCAGGCCGCTGCCAGAAGGCGCTTCTGGCGAGTCGTTTGAGGTGCGTTGCTCACAAAGTACTCCGGACCCTGCTAGATGCACAGAAGTATAATACCAGCAGAAGACCCGTTTGTCCACTGGAATGCCCCGCCAGCGTGCCCTGTCGGCCCTTTGCCCAGACCGCCATGAATATCGGCTGTTTGTGTCCACGGCGCCAGGATCGTTTGGGCAATCCCATCATGCCTATCTTCGCGGGCCTGCTTTCGCGTTGAGACCGACATTTCCCAGATGAACCTTAGTCCGCGACCATCGTGGACACTTCACTACGATTATACCCTGGATCCGGGCTTCAACAAGACCTTTCCCGCGCCGAAAACAGCCATCCGGCCCTCGGGCGGGCGGGTTCTGTGCGGTTTTCGACACCCAATCGGGCTTCCGAACTGCCTGGAGACAGACCCCCTCCGCCACCCCGGTGAATCGCCTACGGTTTCGGCTCCAACCGAAGTCATCCCGGCACCGCTGCCGGCAGTTTGAGCCGCCGAATCCGTTCAAGGATCGACTGGAATAGCCTCCGAGAGATGGCAACCTTGTACCGCCTTCTCGCCTTCCTTGACCCACAGGAACGCCGGTTGGGAAGGATGGAAAGGTGCACAGAATGGGTAAAGTGCGCACGATTTATATGGTGCCAGAAGCGCCCACACATGTCCTATGATGCACGCATGGCTTAGCCCCCGGATGCAGGGATCTCGTAGGGTGCCGCGCATTCGACCCGGTTTCGGGAATTATTTTTGTGGCTTGATTTTGTGGGTTTGATTTGACAAGGGTGCAATCATGAGGTATATTATCCCACTGGCAGTATCACTTCTTGCTCGCGGGGGGACCCCGGAGCGTGGGAAAGGGTGCTGAGAAAGGAAGGATTTCTGTCGCGGATAAACAGCCAGCGCCATTGGCTGGTCGCCGCCGAGAATTGTGACGTGTTTTCTTTGTGGGTGTCCCCGGGGCCAGGGTAATGGCCCCGTTTGTGTCGGCCGGGAGGGCGGTTGATAGCACTTCTGCCGGCTTGGGCGGTGGGGAACAGATTCAGGTATGCATAGATAACGAGTAGACGAAAAAAGGGGTGGATCAGCACAGCACCTTACCCAGGGAGCGCTGATCCACCCGGGACGACGCGCGTAAGCCAACGGCTCGTACGCGCCATACTATTTTAGGCAAGCGTCGTCTCAAAAATCAATAAAAATCGCCGCGGTCCGTGCTTCGAGCGCAGCCGCTGCGGGAGACGATGCTATGCCGGAACCGATCACGATCATTGGCATGGGAGCGGGCTTCGTGACCCTCGCGGGCCATCTGGCCCGCCGCTACTTCGAACTCGCCAAGGAAGTCATAGACATAACCCTCGGCTTCATCCTGCTGGTGCTCAGCCTGCCGCTGCTGGCGGTCTGCGCCTTCATCATCAAGATGTCGGGCAGGGGACCGGTCATCTTCACGCAGATCCGCGTGGGCAAGGACGGCAAGCCCTTCAAGATGTACAAACTGCGTACCATGTATGTGGATGCCGAGTCGTATAGCGGCCCGGTGTGGGCGTCGCGGGAGGATCCGCGCGTCATGCCGGCCTGCCGGTGGATGCGCCGGAGCCACATGGACGAATTCCCCCAGTTGATCAACGTGGTCAAAGGCGACATGTCCCTGGTCGGGCCGCGGCCGGAGCGCGCGGAGATCCTGGCCGAACTGGAGAAGGCGTACCCGGAGGTCCTGCGGCGCCTGGCGGTCCGGCCCGGCGTCACGGGGCTGGCCCAGGTCCGCAACGGTTACGACACGAGCGTTGACGCCTTCCGCGAGAAACTGAAAGCCGACCTCGAGTACATTGAGCGCCGCAACTGGATCACGGAATTCCGCATCATGGCGGCGACGGTGAGCAAGGTGAACGACGCCAAGGCACATTAAGATCCGCGCGGCGCCAAGGCACGGCGTGAGGGCCACGTGGCGCCGATTGGTTCCAGCAGTGTCAGGTTGCCGGGTCGTGGGCTGGGCCTGAAGGCATCGTGGTAGACGAGTTGGCTGACGACAAGGGGAAGTAACGAAGGCGTAGGGCTCTGCTCCGGGGTGCTGCCCGGGCGCGCTGTGAACTTTTTAGTCTGTGTGCCCCGGACAAGAACAGGAAACAAGGGGTAGGATTTCAGGGTGGCGGCCGCCGCTCAAGCGGTTAAGGAATGCCGGTGAAAGGAGGCACGATCAAACACAGCGAAGCGGATCTTAAGGCCCCCTGAAGGGGGGCGCGCCGTGGCCCGGGATACGTGGGGCCCGGCGGGACGGATCGGCCGAGGCTGCCCCGGTCGGCCGCCAGGTTGGGGGACCTGACCGTGTAGGTCAGATCCCAGAGGGCAGAGAAGGGGTAGGCGCCGTAGGCCGACGGAATCTCACCGGCGGTGACTGGCGCCAAACCGCCGGACGGGAACCGTCCGACCTCAAAGATGTGGCTGTGCAGTCCGTTGTTCAAGGCCTTGACAAACAGAGGGGTAAATGGCCTCCGCACGTACGGCGGAGGCAGAGAGGAGAAGGCTGCTATGAGACACTTGAAGACACTGCTAATTGTGGGTTTGCTGCTGGCCCTGAGCGGCCCGGCGTGGGCCGTGCCAATACCCTTCAGCCAACCCTACACCGGCGCGACCTACTGGCACTTCAGCAACTGGGACGAGGGGACCCTGTACACCGGCCTCCTCGCGGACGGTATTACGCCGGTCACCGCCGGGTCAACGTATGCGCCGGCTGCGCTTCAAAGTATTGCAGGCACCAAGGCTGGCGCAGGTGAGGATTCGTGGGGTATCATCCGCGTCGAGAGCATCTACGCTGCTACCGTGGACATGAGCCAGACCGACGCCATCACCATCGGCAGCATTGCCCTGTACGAATACGGGAGTGCGGGCCAGACCGTCGAGATCGTCGGCATGGACCGCGGCCGAGTGGACGACTGGGTCACCTTCGTTGACATGACCCCTCTCAATCTACTTGACCCGCTGACCCAGGTCATCCAGGCTCACGGGGCCTCCATCGATCTCTACACCCAGACCAAAGGCACAACGGAACTCTTGGGGGCGGGGTGGGGTGGCGGGATGCAGGGTCCGGGGGCTCGTCTTGTCGCCGGCGGGAGCAAGTACCCCGGCATCGGCTTCGACGCCTTGGGCAACCCCATCGTGGGCTCTGACCTCGTGCTGACGGGCAACGCGCAGGCGGGCTTCCAATTGGCCGAGAACCTTTCGTACTTCACGCCCGTTCCGGCCGGCAACACGGGGTCCGGAACGTTTTACATGTACGTTTCCTGGACGGGCGGAAGCCAACTGGCCTCTTGGAACACGGACGGCTTCCCGATCGGTTACTTGCTTGACCCTGGGCGAACGATCACGGCCGATATGCGTATCCAGGGAACCGTGACTCCGACGGGTTTGCCAGTGGATGATCCGTGGCTGGTGCACACCTCCGATCCGGCCACGAATTTTTTTGTTCCTGAGCCGCTGACGATGGTCGGGATGCTGCTGGGCATCGGGAGCCTGGGTCGTTACGTCCGCAAGCGTCGCTAGACGTTTGCCCGAAGTCAAAGCCGTAGGTTTATTGCAGTAGAGGGATTTAAGCGCGGCGCGCTGCGGCCGCTTGGCCGCAGCGCCCGCGATGCCTGCCGCCAGTGGAAGCGGCGGGCGGCGGATGTACGGAGCCGGGTGTCGGGCTCCGGCGCGAGGATGGGGCGCGGCGGGAGGGGCGCAATTCGGGGCCCGTCCGGGGACGCCGCGGCAATTTGGCCGCGGGCGGATTTCCGGGCCGCGCGGTGCGCTCCGGGGATTCGGCCGTAGGCGGCTGTATACCGCGCGAACAGTGCTGAAATAGTGATGATGAGAGGGACCTATGCGCCCTGCCTCAAAACTGTGCATCGGGATACTGGCACTGCTGGCCCTGGCGGCTTCGGGTTATGCCACACCCGTCGTTACCTCTTCCGTGACCTTCCTGAGTCCCTCGGAAGTAGGGAATCCCAGGGCCGCGTCGGCGACATTCCAGACCGTCGACAACGCCAGCAAAGGCAAGAAAAGCGGCACGACGATTCCCTACCTGAGGGTGACCCTGACGAACACGTCGCCGTTTGACGTTGCCGATCCCCCGGAGGTCCTGATGGCGGTCTTCTTCGACGTCCAGAACGAGCCGACGTTTACCGGCGGCAGCGCCGCCCTCGCCAGCGGCAGCCAGGTGCTTTTTGCGCCGACCTTTACCGGCACGGACTTAAGCGGCACATGGGCCTACGACAGCCAGTTGGTCTGGCCGATCGATCCGTACACCGGCCTGCCGCGAAAGCCGTTTGGCTTCGAGGCCAATTATGGCGGCCAGAGCCAGGGCCTGAGTGCCGTCGGATTGGATCTTTTCGGCCCGTCGGACATTCTCGACCCCGCCGCCCAGCATCCGGGGGAGGAGACGACGCCCGACGGCCTGCCTTACGGAATTCTCAGCGCCGGGTATGCGGGCGGAGGAAATACCGCGGTGACAGGGCAGTTCCCGCTCATCGCCAACTCCGTGGTGTTCACCTTTACAGGGATTCCCGCGGGCTTTACGGCCGGCGACATTACGAATGTCACTTTCCAATACGGAACGTCCCTCGGCCCGTGCACGGAACCACCCTCGATTCCGGAACCGGTGACAATGGTGGGGATGCTCCTTGGCATCGGCAGCCTGGTCCGATACGTTCGAAGACGCGCGGTGGCGTGAATCAACCCCGCGCCGCCCGTGCCATCCGCTCAGCGAACCGCGTTTGTGCGGACGAGGTCGAGGGCCGCCCCCGTGCTTGGTGCTTGCCTCTCGGATACCAGTTGTCCCGGACTATTCTGACTACCATTTGAGCCCCGGCCCGGTATGATAAAGGCGCCATGAGAACAGCCTTGATCACCGGTGCTAGTTCGGGCATTGGAGCCGCCTGTGCCGCTACGCTGGCCGAGGAGGGGTTTCATGTCTGCCTGACTGCCAGGCGGAAAGACCGGCTTGAGCGGCTCGCCGCCGAGATCACCGCGCGCCACGGGTCCGATCGGGCGCTCTATCTCCCAGGCGACGTCACGGAAGAGAGTACGCGCCGGCAAGCGGTCGATCTCGTGATGTCCCGGTGGGGGAGGATGGATGTCCTCCTGAACAATGCCGGCATGGCCGTCGGCGGAGCCATTGAAGAGGTGGACCTGGCGGCCGTCCGCGGGCAGTTCGAGGTCGGCGCCCTGGCTTGCCTGGCATTGATGCAGCTCGTTGGACCGATCATGCGCCAGCAGCGCTCGGGCCGCATCATCAACATGAGTTCCATATCAGGTCGCGTGGCGTTCCCGTGCTGCGGCGCGTACTCGGCCGCCAAGTTTGCACTCGAGGCACTTAGGGATGCCGCTCGGATCGAGTACAAGCCCTGGGGCGTGGACGTCATCGTCATTGAGCCCGGTTCGGTGGTGACGGAGATCTGGGAGAAAAGTCAGGCACAGGCAGAGTTCTCCCTTCCGAATTGGCAGCAGAGCCCCTTCCGAGACTTCTATGCGGCCGAGCACGAGCATGTTCGGCAGATGATGGAGGGCAAGGGCCCAGGTCCCGAAATCGTGGCGCGTGTGGTCTGCCGCGCGGCAACGACCCGGCGGCCCAGGGCCCGATACCGGGTTTCCAGGGAGGCCCGGCTGCTGGGTGTCATGTCGATCCTGCCGACGCATCTGAAGGACTGGGTCGTTCGGCGTCTTTATGGAGTCAGTCGCGACATTCGCGCCGACGGTCCGTGATCAGATCCTTTTGCCCCGCGCCAGCGGGGATCAGCCCCGCCCTGTCACGAGAAATCCCGCAGAAGTTCTGTTTATCCCCACCGTGTTTGGTCAAGAGAGTACCAAGGATCGCTGCTGCGCCAAAGCCCACCCGCTCCTCCCGCGAGGCAGCGGCCTGAGTGGCGGCCTGCGCCCCAAGTCGTAGCGCCCGCCTTGGGCGGGGTCAGGGGGGTGATCGGCTGGCGATTCGTGGTCCATCACAGCGTTTCTGAGAATGGTTTTCAGCAACGTGCCGTATGCCCCCACGTACCTGGCCCGTCCGGTGTGTCCCCTGCCTACGCGGTTGCCCTGCGCCGAACGCCGCGCTTGTCAAGACCTCCTTGGGCACAGAAAATCGCTCTTTTTCGGAGCGTGTTTTCCTTGACACTGCAATGCGAGGTGCAAAGGCTAGCCGGTGACGATAGCCGACCTAAAACGTCTGTAACCCATTGTTGTCAAAGACCATACAGCGAATGTCGGCTTTGCCGGAACGCCCGTCAGATGACTGAGCAGCGCGAGCCGTTTGACAGCATCGGTAATATGCGTAGGATACCTAGGCAAGGCAGAATGGGGGTCTTGGCGGAGGTTCCAATGCTGACATCCGGTGAGCGTGAGGTCGTTCTGGACCAGCCCAAGTCCGTGGAGGCCATCGAAGCACAGGTTGGGCAACCGCCGCTTCAGAAGGAGCGGGTGAGCCGGCGCATGGCCCTCTTGAGGCGGGCGGGTCTGTTTGGCACCGACACCAAGGGGGCTGTTATCCGGCGGGCCGTTTCCGTCGAGGAACTGACTGCCGCCTATCGTCTGGTGCATGATGTTTTTGTGGAGAAGGGCTACATTTCGCCTCAGCCGACAGGCCTTCGGCTTCGTGTGACCGAAGCCCTTCCGCAGACGGCGACCTTCATCGCCGAGGGCGACCAAGGGGTGGTTGGCGTTCAGAGCATCGCCGTGGACGCCGACGAACTGGGCCTTCCTTCGGACGGGGCGTTTCGCCAGGAGATCGATTCGCTTCGTATCGACGGCCGAAGGGTGTGCGAGGCCACCAACCAGGCGATCGCGGTGGACTACCGGAAGACGGCCGTGCCCACCGAACTGATGCGCTGCATGTTCGCACATGCCTTGCTAATCGGCTGCGACGAATTAATCACGACGATCAGCCCTGGACACGCGCGGTTCTTCGAACTTCTGGGTTTCCAGCAGATCAGTCCTGTGCGGAGTTACTCTCGTCAGATCGACGATCCCGTTGTGGTCATGCGCGTCAACGTGGGCGACCTTATTGAGCGGGCGACGCAGGCCCAAGAAGGCCAAGACGAGGCGACGCTGTATATCCGGTCCCGATGCCTGGAGGACAATCCGTACCGCTGGAAGGTGAACGACTGGGAGACGGAGGCGGCCAAGACGTTCGCCGATCCGGAGACCCTGCGCCGGCTCTTCGTGGCCCAGGGTAACTTCCTCGGGAACTGCTCGGCGGAAGAGATGGCGGCCATCCGCCGGCAGTGGGGTCCCGCGGTCTTTCAGCAGGTAAGCGGCACCGCGCTGCCCCTGGTGACAGTCTAAAGGGCGCCGCGGACACGGGCATGTGGGAGTGGGAGAGCAGCCGCGGCCCTGATCCGGCAGGCCGAGCATGCCGACGAGGACACCGACAGTCACGGAACCTTCATCCTGCATTGGGATGACGAGGTGTTTGTGAGGGCGATGGTGCCGACGGTCCCGCCTGGCCGCCCCGTTCACTCACCTTCCAGGTAATCGAATTTCCGCTCGTAGTCCAAGGCCATCCCGTTTCCGAAGGCCTCGTACTCTTCACACACCACCCGAAGCGGCGCGACCACGTACGGCGCCACCGCCTTGGCAAAGCGATCGTCCAGGCCCCGCTCGGCAGGGGCGCCCGGGACCAGTTGGATACGCAAGGCGGCCTCCGGCTTTCCGGAACGAAGGCGGAAATTGGCCGTCGTGAGCCGGGCCAGCGCGGGATCCGCGTAGAGCCCTTCCTTGACCTGCTCAGGGTAGATAGGCACATCGCCCGCACGGACAAAGCCTCCGCGGCCCAGGACCATGAGAACGGGCAGGTGGGCGACCCTCTCAAAGCGAATGCCGGCGGCCGCTGCGGCCTCTCGGAGCACGTCCGGCCGGTCGAACCAGCGGGCGCAGTCGCCCGTGGCATAGCGGATCAGCGGGATTCGGATGTCGGCATCCAGGGTGGACACCACCAGGCGGTCCGCTGCCAGAACTTCGACGAAGATGCGGTTCGCGTCGTAGGTGAACAGCATCGGCAGGTTTGTGGCAGGGGAGGGCAGCAACCTGCGACGAAGGGACTCGTCCCTGGCCAACACGCGGCGCAGGGCGATCAGGGCGGGTGTTTCAAAGAACAGGTTCAGCCCCAGTTCCGCCACCCCCATGCTCGAGATAATCAGGCGGTGGTCCGGATCGCGCAGATCGATGCCGAGCAACCCGGCCAGGTAGGTCCGGGCATTTTCGGCCAGCGGCTCCTCACCGACGATGGCGTGTACCTTGAGGCTTTCCCAGGCAGCGCCCCGGCTCCGGCCGAGTTCCAGCAAGTGCTTCAGGAAAGCCGTTTCGCCCACCAGGACGATCTGGTCGTAGTGGCCGCCGAACGCCTTGACCACGGCCGTCACCATGTCGGCCCTCACACTGGTCTCCGCCAAGGCACAGGCCCGGGTGTAGACTCTGACCCCCATCGGTAGGCAGTTGATGAGGAGCGTGGGCTTCTTGTAGACGTCCAGGAATCTGTCGAGTGCATCATCGACACTCCGGGCCGCCGCCTCGGCGCCCTCGCGGCCGCACACGCCATAGGCGAACTGGCCGGAGTGGCCCGAACTGGTCAGCACCCAGGCGAGCCCCGCCGCAGACCCGCCCCGGCAGAGTTCGGCCACGCCGAACCGGCCAAAGGTCGACTGCTTGTCGAGGACTGGAACCGCCCGCTGGAAATCCGGCAGGCCCGTGACCGCGTCGGGCGAGACTCCCGCCTCTGCCAGAAGAATCTTGTAGGCAGGCACCGATCGCGCGGCCGACCGAAAGGCCTCCACGATCAGGTTCTCGCTGTCCAACGGCGATAGATTGTCCCCTACCTCCTTCGGACTGCGCAGCATCTCGGCGGCATCATGGGGGACCGGAACGTGGACGCCGTAAGTCATTGCATGTCCTAGAGGCAGGGGAGCACTCTTGAATCGACAATCGAGCCCTGTTTTCTTCTGTCTTTAATGTCGCTGGCCATGCTAAAAGGTGTGGCCGCGGATTCTGTCACTAGGCCGCGAGATTTCGCTCGCGGTTCCAGTAAATGCCTTGCTCCGGTTCTTGAAGTCGCAAAGCCTTGTCTTAGAATAAGTTGTGTTGAGGCTGGTGCGTAATAACCCCTTAGTGAAGGCAAACTTAGCCGCTGGGGCATGGGAATCGGCATTCGGCCCCCTGGCGCGCTGCAGGTGCTGCCAAGGCAGGTATCCGGTGTTTCGGGCCAGAAACCCATAACTGACGGCCTCCAAAGGAGTTACCGACCGCGTTCCACATTACGCACCGGCCTCAAGTTGTGTTCTTAATATTACAGCGCCACTTGCCCTTCTGCGCGGTCGCCTTGGGCGACCGCGCACAAAGTGGCGTTCTTGGCAGCGCCAACGGTCCCCATCGCGGCGGTACGCCTACATGCCCGCCCTGAACTGCTCCAGCAATCGGCGGCATTCCCGCAGCGTGTGCGCGGTCACCAGGGGCCGGCGTTGCTCCGAAGCCGACGGGGATCCTATGACCAGAAGTGCCGCTGCCGCAAAGTCCGAGGGGCTGATGGGAAACGGCAGGTAGGCTGAAACACCAAGGTCGCAGCAGCGGCCGGCATCACCACGGCACCCAGTCGAGGAGACCAGAATGACAGGGACCCCGTTGAATGGCGGATCCTGAAGGAGGCGCGCCGCCAGCGAGAACCCGTCGGTCCCGTCCGCGGTCCTGTCTCCCAGCACGGCCAGGTCAAACCGTCCGGCCTGGTCAGTGGCGTACCGCGCCGCGGCGACGGCCCCATCGGCGGTGTCCTCTGACAGGGCACTCATCCCCAACTCTGTGATCAGCGACTCCAGCGCGCCCCTGACCTGCGCGTCGCCGCTGACCAGCAACACGCGCAGGCCCCGCAGGTCAGCCGCGTCGTCGGAAGCCTCGGGCGCGGGCGTCCCCTCGGGCAAGCCCAGGCAAACGGTGAAATGGAAGGTACTCCCGCGGCCGACGGTGCTTTCGAGGCACAGGCGGCCGCCCATGAGGCCCACGAGTTCCGACGCGATGGCCAGTCCGAGCCCGCAGCCGCCGTGTCGGCGCGTGGGGGACCCGTCCGCCTGCTTGAACGGCTCGAAGATCAGGCCCTGCATCTCGGGCGGCACCCCGATACCGGTGTCAGAGACGCTGATGTGAAGCAGGATGTTCTGGTCACGGGAATCCAGAACCTTGACGTGGACCCGCACGGAGCCCTGGTCGGTGAACTTCACCGCATTGCTCACCAGGATGCCGACCATCTGTCGCAGCCGCCCCGGGTCTCCACGCACGGTATCGGGGACCTCCGGGTCAATCGTGCACTCCAGGTGCAGGCCCTTCTGGCGGGCCCGGATGGCAAACTTGCCGGCGATGTGACCGATGCACTCATGCAGCCGAAACGATGTGGGCGTGAGTTCGAGACGTCGGGCATGGATCTTCGCAAGGTCCAGCAGATCGTTTAGCAGGCCTAGCAGCGTATCGCTCGCCTCGCGCACGCGCTTCAGGTACGCGCGCTGCTTGGGCTGCAGCTGGCCGGTAAGGGCCAGCCCCACCATCCCCACGATAGTATTCAGGGGCGTGCGGACCTCGTGGCTGATGTTCGAGAGGAACTCGTGATGGATCATCCTGGCATTCTGGGCCATGACGCCCAGCTCGCGCGCCCGCGTGAGCGTGCTCTGAAGGCGCTGCCGCACTCTCGCCACCTCTTGGTTTGCCTTGACGGCCTCCGCCCGGGCCTCGCGCAGGCGAAAGACCAGGAGCAGCACCCACGTCAGGGCTGCGGCAAGCAGCCCCGCCGCGCCGATCAGCAACCACGGCGCCAGAACGGCGATGGGGTGTACAACAGTCTCAGCAGGCATGTCTTCGCCCCGCCTTCAGGGAGGGGACCCGGCTGTGCGGCCTCGTTGGCCTGTGGCGCCCCAGGCGAACGGTAGGACGTCTCAGCAGTGCGCGCCACGCTACGCCGCATGGCCTCCAACTTCGCGTGCGTGCATGTTATCGGCTGTTTGACCACGGAGACTTTAAATGCCTTGCTCCGGTTTGAGGATTCGTAAGTGATTGAGGCGTCTCAAGTTCTGTCGAAGATTGGCCGATACCAGCGGCATGGGGATCCTGGGGAGGGAGAGCGCCATGCCGAAGACCCGCGAAACGCTGGACTTGGAAGAGTTGGTCATCACGCTGTACGCCGCCCTGGACGATGCCCTGGCGGAAGCCGGCCTCGTCAGGCGGGACGGCAAGTTGGAAGTGAAACGCCGGCACCTCGCCGTAGCCTTCGTCGGCCGTCAACCACTCCAGCCGCAGCCGTTCGCCACGGCCCTGTCTCGCCGTTCCAACGCGATCTGCCACTTGGGCCGGTGGACCATTTCGTCGGAGATGCCGGCGGCCCGGCATTGGAATCGTAAGGCGCATCCGTTCAACTGGACCTCGAAGTCGGCGGCCAAGGTGATGGCCAAGTGCCACCTTCCCTTGGCCGCATGATTTCCGCACCCCACTTGTGGAGGGCGGTACTAAGGGGTGGCACGGCTGCGGCACTTCTGCCGCGACCGTACATGCCGCTCGAGTGGAGGAGCCCAATGCGCCTCCTGGGATACCGTCATCCAGCCTGTGATACTGTTCTGGCACGGAATCGGGTGATCTGTTGACGCTGGCACGCTGCCTTGCCGATATATAATAACTGCCGCCTCTATCTGCCGTTGCAGAATAGGGGTTGCACAAAGGGGATTTCGGGCTATACTATCCGTAGGAACGCCACAGAAATAGCGCCGCTTTTCCTTGGACATCGTCATGAGAGAACAGGAACTCCATCGTGTTGCGGCGGCTGACGTCGGCCGGAATGGTTCGTTTCAGGTGGCCCCAGAGGCGTTCGATTAGGTTCAGGCTCGGGCAGTACGGCGGCAGCCATTCGATCGTCAGTTGGTCCGCGTGGGCCTTCAGCCAACTCTCGACCGCCTCTGACCGCGATGGAGGTCCCCGGTAATGCTCTCTGGTTGATGGCTCTCGGCAGAGGAGGTGGGGAATGAGGACAGTCAGCCGTTGCCTGAGCATCATGGCCATGGCGCTCCTCTGCGCCGGTGCCATGGGTTGTGGCACCAACGCCGCGCGGCTCAAGGCGTTTCTCCAGGAACCCCGCTCCCCTATCTCGGGGACAGAGTACCGGGTCCTGCCGCCGGATATCATCCTGATCAACTCCATCCGCGTGCCGGACATCAACAATTTCAAGACGCAGGTGCGTCCCGATGGGAAGATCAACCTGCCTCTTCTCGGGGAGGTCACCGTAGCCGGCAACACGCCGCGGGAGATCGAGGCGGTCCTGATGGCGAAGTCGCGCGAGTTCTACGAGGAGGTGGACGCGACGGTTCAGGTGGCGGAGTTCAGGTCCCAGAAGATCTACGTTTTCGGGCAGGTGACCCGCCCGGGCCCCTTGCCCTGGACGGGTACCGATACGGTGATTGACGTCCTGGCCCAGGTCCAGCCGATGCCGACGGCCTGGCCGGAGCGAATCTGCGTGGTTCGTGGCAAGACGCCGATACGGGGAGGGTACTTGCCGCCCCCTAAGAAGAAAGTCAAGGACGAGAAGGATGCTCCCGACGAGGAGGTGGCGACGCCATCCACTGGGGAGTTCCCTGTGGCCCAGGTCAAGGCCAAGCGTGGCGAGGACGGCAAGGAAAAGCCCTTGACGGTCGAGGAAGTCACGAAGATGGCGGCAGAGGCCGCCAAGGCAGCCGAGGCCGGCGACGGGTCGGACGCCCACGTGATGAAGGTCAACATGATGCACATGGTTGAGAAGGGGGATTTCTCACAGAATGTGCTCCTGAAGGCCGGCGACGTCGTTTATGTCCCTCCGAACCCGCTGGCGGCCTTCGGCCTGGCCATGCAGCAGGTGTTGTTGGGGATTCAGCCGGCGGCATCGACGATTCAAGTGCCGGCCAGCGCGGCCTATACCGTGAAGTCGGTTCAGAACTTTGGTGGCTCGAAGCAGATACCTTAGCGGGAGGCGTCTGATAGCCGAAATGACCGTGCAAGCGACTCCGCGAGGCTTCCCGCGGGAGTCCTCCGGCGCCGGAGACCGTCAGCACGCCGGCTGGTGCCGCACACGAAATCCGCGGTGAGCAGCCGCGAGTGAGAAGAACGATGGCCGAAGAGGCCGCCAAGGCTGCCGAGGCCGGCGACGGGTCGGACGCCCACGTTATGAAGGTCAACATGATGCGCATGGTCGAACACGGAGAATTGGCGCAGAACGTGCTCCTGAAGCCCGGGGATATCGTTTATGTTCCCCCGAACCCGCTTGCGGCCGTGGGCCTGGCGCTTCAGCAACTGTTGTTCCCGATTCTTCCGGCGGCGCAGTCCGTCAGCGCGCCAGCCAGTGCTGCGAGAGAATTCGGCGGTATCGGCGGTCGATGACCGCCAGAGAGACCAGCGATGGCTGAAGAGACACAGGAAAAGACGCCGCGGGACCTTCTGAGGGCGGTGTTTCGCCACCGGTTGCTCTTCCTGATGAGCGCGGCGTTTTTTACGTTTGCCGCCCTCGTAGGCGCCTGTTGGTGGCCCCTGAAGTACACGGCCACCGGCGAGTTCGAGCGTCGGGCCGACCCCGTCTCGGAGGACCTGGTCCGCGGCAAGAGCATATCGTTCGATGCCCTGAAGATGACGCTGCGGCAGGAACTCGCCGGAGCCAACGCGGTCGAAGAGGCGGTGGACGATCTGGAGAAGAAGGGGCTCCTTCTGGCCATGCCTCGCAGCCAGGACGGCAGGCTCACGTCCGAGGGGAAGATGCTCCGCCAGGAGCGGGTCCGCAGGCTGATGGACGATCTGAAGGTCGAGTTTGAGGTGTCTTCTCAGGAGGTGGACCTCGTCTCCATAACTTTTACCGATCCTGATCCGCAACTCGCGCAGCAACTGCCGAACACCCTGATCACCAACTACATCAACCGCATCAGCGAGCAGCTCGTCACCAACCTGACAGCCAGCCGCGACTTCCTTCAGTCCAAGGTCGGCGAAGTCAACATGCGTTTTGTGGAATTGACCCGCAAGCGCATTGACTTCGAGACCAAGTATGCCGGCATGCTGCCTGACAGTCCGGGGACACTCCAGCGGGAGATCCAGCAGATCGCGACGGATGTGAACGTGGTCCGGCGGCAGCAGGCATTGGCCAAGCAGAGGTTGGAACAAGTCAACATCATCCTGGGGCTGGGGCGGTCGCCGGCCCCTCCGGGCGACGGCGCGCCGCCCAAGGACAAGCCGGAACCGAAGCCGGAGGGCAACGACGCGGCGCCGGCAGGGGCCGCGGAGAAAGCGCCCGAGCCCTCGGCCCTGTCCGTGGAGCAGGAGTACAAGGACGCCACTCAGGAACTCGCCCGCCTTCAAGACCAGCAGCAGCAGTATCAGCGATCGCTGGATGAGGGGCGAAACCTTGCCCACATGACCGAGAAGCACCCGACGATCATCGCCTTGAGGAAGCAGATTGAGAACCTCGACAAGCGCATCGCGACGGCCAAAGGCCGGGTTTCGGATCTCGAGAAACGCTTCAAGGAGAGCCAGCCCCTGGCCATCCAGCCTCCCTTGTCCAGCGATGCCTCGGGGGATTTGGTCCGGCAGCGCGACACGCAAATGCACCAGGCGCGGCTGGTCATGGAGGCGAGCACCGCCCAGGCCGAGTACCAGATGGCCACCAACGAAATCGAGCGCTTGGAGGCCCGCCAAGCGGAACTGCAGAAGGTCATGGCGAACTACGGGCCGGTCCGGCAAGAGTATCTGGGGATCCTCAAGGAGGTGGCGGACCAGCAGGCCGAAGTCGAACGGTGGCAGAGGCGGCTGAACGAAGTCCAGATGGCCCTGGCGGCCGAGGCTGCCAAGCACCGGACCCACCTGAACCAGGTGACACTAGCCCAGGAGCAGTTCAGCCCGTCCTCCCCCAAACTCCTTTACGTTCTGGCCCTGGCCCTGGTGGGGGGACTGGCCTTCGGCGGCGGTCTGGTGTTCCTGACCAACGTCGTGGATCGCTCCATCACGACCACCGAGGAAGCCGCAAGCCATTTCGGCCTGCCGGTGCTGGGGACCATCGGGGAGATCACCACGGCCTCCCAGCGAGCGCGCCGGAAGATGCTCCGATGGGGCTTGGGCCCCGTGCTCGCGCTGATGGTGGTGCTGGCCATTGGGGCTGCGGCGCTGAACATCACGCTCTGGTTGACCCATCGCGAGCAGTACGACAAATGGAAAGAGTCGCCCGTGCGGTTCGTGATGACCAAGATCGGGGAATCGCTGAGCAACCGACTCTGAGTTGAGACCATGTACCTGAGTTTCTACAATCTGCGCGAGTTCCCGTTCGCCATCACGTGCGACGACCGCTTCTTCTTCGAAAGCGCCGTCCATGCCGAGGCCCTGGCCAACATGATGTACACGGTCCAGCAACGCAAGGGCATGGTCCTGATTACCGGCGAGGTCGGCGCCGGCAAGACCTTCGTCGGAAACATGCTGGGCTCGCGGCTGGGGGTCGGATGCCAGACGGCCCTGATCAGCAATCCGCCGCAGTCGGGCAAGCAGCTGGTCGGCACGCTGTCCCGGCGGATCGGTATGAACGTTGCGGCCAGCGCCGAGAAGGTGAGTCTCCTGGAAGACCTGGAGCGGTACCTGGTCGGGCTGAACATCCGGGGCCGGCTGGTGGCCTTGATCATCGATGAAGCCCAGGACCTGTCGCCGGCCAGCCTCGAGGAACTCCGGCTACTCTGGAATTGGGAGCAGGGGGGGCGCCGGCTGATCCAGATCGTCCTGATCGGCCAGCCGGAGTTGCGGCAGCGGCTGCTCGAACCGAAGTGGGAAGCCCTGCGCCAACGCATTGTTCTGAGCTATCACCTTCGGCACCTCTCGGCGACGGATACGCCCGCCTACATTACCCACCGTCTTCGGGTGGCGGGCGGAGATGCAGCGACGGTCCAGTTCTCCCCCGCGGCGATGGCGGACATCCATGCCGCCACGGATGGCATTCCCCGGCTGATCAACATCCTCTGCGACAACGCCCTGCTGGTGGGCTACGCCAAGGGGGTGCACTGCATCGACAACTCCATCATTACGGACGTCATCCGCGACATGACATGCTGGGGCCTTCGGACGCCGCAGCCGACCCCCGTGGGTGGACAGGAGTAGCCCGTGGCTAACGTTTGGGACGCCATGAAGAAGCACCAGGCCGAGCAGGCGGAAGCCGCGCCGCCGCCGGGTTCTGCCGCCCCGCAGGCGGCACCGGCGGTGGGTTCAGCGGCCCCGGAGGCCGCCACGGCCGGCGCGGCTGCGCTGCAGGTAACCGGGCGGGTCGAGCACGCGAGACTCAACGGCTACGCGCCCGAGCTCTGTGCTTACCACGAGCCGGGCGGCACGATCGCCGAGGATTTCCGCGGGCTCCGCACCAACCTGCTGGCGCACTACGCGGATGAACGGTTCTGCGTCCTCGTGACGTCGGCCGAGAAAGGCGAAGGCAAGACCGTCGCCTGCCTCAACCTGGCGGTGGTGCTGGCGGAGCGCCAGGAACGCCGAACGGTTGTCATAGACTGCGACCTCCGCGCCCGCCGCTTGGCGCGATTGATGCACATCGAGAACACGCCGGGGGTTGCCGATCTGCTCCGGGGCACGGGGCACCTGAAAGACGTGCTGCGGAAGACGGCCTCTCCGAACCTGCTGGTGATCCCCGCGGGTGTGGCCGGCAAGGGCGAGGTCGGCGAACTGCTGCACCGGCCGGAACTGGAAGAGACCATCAACGCCCTGCGGCGGGAGTTTGACCATGTCCTTATCGACACGCCGCCCGTGGGGGTGGCCCCCGATGCCGGTATGCTGGGCGGGTGTGTGAGCGATGCGCTGCTGGTCGTGCGGATGTACAAAACGCGCCACGAGACGGTCGATAGCGCCGTACGGCTTCTGCACGCGGCCCATATCGAGCCGGTGGGTATTGTATTGACGCATCATAGATACTACATCCCCGCGTTGTTGTACTACCACACGTAGAGGCCTTCTGATCGGCCCTTCGCCGGCGCCAAGGCTGGACTTGGGGCTCGCCGAGAACCATGGCTTGCAGAATCGTCGACGTCAGGAGCCTGCCCCACCGCGAGTCTCCTTCAGGCGCCGGCGCGGTTCCGGCAGGCGGCCCGTTCGCTGACCGGTGTATCTGTTGCCCCGAGGGGTCTGTGCAATGCCGGAACGAATCTCATGAAACGCCTGCTCTTCATTGCTCATCGTGTACCGTACCCGCCTGACAAGGGGGAACGGGTGCGCGCGTTTCACGAGCTCAAGGCGCTGGCCGAGCATTTCCGTGTGACCGTAGCCGCGCTGACCCATACGCGCGACGACGAGAAGGCGGCCGCCGAACTGCCCAGGTGGTGCGAGAAGGTCATCACCGGCCGCGCGGGCGGCAGGCTCGCGAATCGCATTGACTCGTGGTGAGGCAACCGATGGAACTCGTCGGCCTGGTGGCTGGGGCGTTGGTGTGGGCGTCGCTGGCGGTGCTGGCGTACACGTACGCCGGCTACCCCCTGGCGATCTGGCTCTTGGCGGGGTTGTTCGGCAAGGGGCATGCACAAGAGGACGCGGAGCCGACCGTTTCGCTGCTGATTCCGGCGCACAACGAGGCCGGTGTAATCCGCGCGAAGGTCGAGAACAGCCTGGCGCTGGACTATCCGCGGGGGAAACTCCAAGTGCGCGTGGTTTCCGACGGGTCGAGCGACGGCACCGACGAGATCGTCCGGGCATACGAGGTCCGGGGGGTGGAACTTCAGAGGCTCGAGGTCTGCGCCGGCAAGCCGAACGCGCTGAACCGGGCGGTGCCGTTCGCCCGGGGCGAGATCCTGATCCTATGCGACGCCAACACTATGTTCGCATCGGACGCGGTGCGGCGGCTCGTGCGGCACTTTGCCGACCCACGGGTCGGGGCAGTCACGGGAGACGTTCGTTTGCGGAGCGAAGACGTGAGCTACGGCGAGGGTGAGGGCCTGTTCTACCGCCTCGAGCGGTTCATCCAGCAATGCGAGTCGCGGTTCTGGACCGCGGTTGGCGTGGACGGCGGCATGTACGCCCTGCGGCGGGACCTGTACGTGCCCAATCGCCCGGACACGCTCATCGACGATTTCGTCATCGCCATGAACGTGGCCCGCACCGGATCGCGCGTGATCTACGACCCAGCGGCGATCGCGACGGAAGACGCGGTGGAGAATCCGGCCCAGGAGTTCCGCCGCCGGGCCCGCACCACGGCGGGCGGATTCCAGACGCTCTTCGAGGGCCGCGGCCGGCCGCGCTGGACACAGCCGGGCCTGTGGTTCGGCTACCTGTCGCACAAGGTCCTGCGGTGGTTCAGCCCGATGTTCCTCGCTATTCTCCTGGCGGGGAACGTGGCGGCGGTGGGCGCGGCGCCGGCAGGCGGCTGGCGGTGGAGCACCTATGTGGGTCTCTTGGCGCTTCAGGGGCTGTGCTACGCGATGGCGATCCTGGGGGATCTCCTTACGCGGAGGCGGTTGCCGCGGACAATCTGCCTGCCCTACTACTTCTGCCTGGGCAACGCGGCCACAGTGGCAGGGTTCTTCCGATGGCTGTTGCGCCGCCAGCCGGTCACGTGGTCGCACGCCGACCGACGGGTGTAAGCGGGATGCCGGATGACAGGGCCAAGGCAACATGATTGAGGGACGCACCATTCTGTGCTTTGCGAGCGGCTACGACGCGCCGCCGACGAGCAAGCACCACGTCATGCACCTGCTGGCCGAAGAGGCTGACAGGACTTGATTGCATTGCGTTGGGCCCGGTTGCGCAACGCCTATGCTGTTCCGTGGAGCTGTAGCGTGATGACATCATTGTCTGAAACCAGGCGCGGTCGGGCCAGGCGGGGGCGCGACCGAAGCCGTGCGCTGGTATACCGACACTATCACGGCCGCGGATGGAAAGGCGCGTTCCGCAGATACGAGGAATTGCTCGAGAGCCTGGTCAAACCATCTTCCGTCGTCCTCGACGTCGGATGCGGGCGAGGTTTTCCGTCGGCGGACCTGCTGCTGCGATTGGGGGCCGAGGTACACGGCCTCGACCCGATGGCCGACCCGGCGGCGGTGCCGCCCCGGACGACGGTGAAGTCGGGGCTGGCGGAGGCCATTCCCTACCCGGACGGCACGTTTGATCTTCTCACATCCCGCAGCGTTCTGGAGCACCTCGAAGAACCGGAGCGGGCGTTCCGGGAGTTTCGACGGGTATTGAAGCCCGGCGGGCATCTGGCTTTTCTGGTTCCTAACAGATATGATTATGTCTCAATTGCGGCGATGCTGATCCCCAATTCCCTTCACGCCTCAGTCATCCGGCGTGTTGAGGGGCGGGACGAGCACGACACGTTTCCTACTTACTACCGCGCCAACTCCGTCGGGCAGATCGGGCACCTGGCGGCCCGAACGGGCTTCGAGGTGGTGAGGCTGGAGTATCTGAATCACTATCCTTACCTGTTGACCTTCAGTCCGCTGCTGTGTAGCGCTGGGATCGCCTACGATGAGTTAATCAGGCGCGTGCGATGGCTGCACTGGCTGCGGGCTTGGTTGCTCGGGCTCTTACGGTGCGCCGAGCGGCAGCCGTCCAGGCGATCAGGCTCGCGGTCGATCCGGGTGTCCGAGCCATGATCGAAGGACGCACCATTCTGTGCTTTGCGAGCGGGTATGAGGCTCCGCCGACGAGCAAGCACCACGTCATGCACCTGTTGGCCGAGCGCAACACCGTGCTCTGGATCAACTATCACGCCTCCCGGGCGCCGATGGCCACCGTGTCGGACCTCAAGCATGTCGCCGGGAAGCTGCGGCAAATCTTCCAGGGCCTGAAGAACCCGCGGAAGAACGTCTTCGTTCTGACGCCACTGGTCATCCCGCTTCCCGGCAAGGCATGGGCCCGGAAAGTCAACCGCTGGCTTCTGATTCGGCGGGTCCGGCAGGCCCTGAGGCAGGTCGGGCATGGTCCGGTCCAGGTGTGGTCGTTCACGCCCGACATCAGCTACGCGCTCGGCCACTTTAGCGAGGAGAAGGTCGTTTACTACTGCGTCGACGAGCACGCCGCGTTCTCGGGGTACGACCGGGAGCAGGTCCTGCGCGACGAGACGGACCTTTGCCGACGGGCGGACCTTGTGGTCACCACCTCGCAGGCCTTGCAGGAAGCCAAGGCACCGTTGAATCCCAATACCATCCTGGTCACGCACGGCGTCGACTACGAGCACTTTTCAAGAGCCCTGCGGGACGACCTGACGATCCCAGACGATATCAAGGACATCCCCCACCCGATCCTGGGCTTCTTCGGGCTGATCCGCGACTGGGTGGACCTGGACCTTCTGGCCGAGGTGGCCCGCGCGCGGCCGGACTGGCATATCGTGCTCCTGGGCGATTCGACGGTCGGCCTGGCACCGTATCGGGGCATCCCGAACATGCACTTCCTGGGCCGCCGGCCGTACGAGCAGTTGCCAGCCTACTGCAGGTGCTTCGACGTGGGCCTGATCCCGTTCAAGGTCAACGAGTTGACCGAGGCCGTCAACCCTATCAAACTGCGCGAGTATCTTGCCGCCGGCCTGCCGGTGGTCTCGACGCCCATGCCGGAGGTGAAACTCTACAGCCATCTGATTGAAGTAGCCGATACGGCTGAGGGACTTTTGCGCGCAGTTGAAGAGGCCCTGGCCTCCGGGCCAGACGCACGTGCTCTTCGCACTGCCGCGATGGCCTTGGAAACGTGGTCGGGCAAAGTGGACCAGATCTGCCGACATCTCGGCGCGCCTGTTGGGTTTCCCCAGAAGGGAGCCGCGTATGAGACTGTCGCCTAGACGGGTGCCCGACTGGCCTAAGTTGGCGTGGGTCGCCAGGTTGACCAAGGGCTGCGAAACCATCGAGGTGCTTCACGGTCCGATGGTGGAGACGGCCCAGGACTGGTGCGTCGAGGCGGTATGGGCGGGCGAGTTTGCCGCCGGTGACTTCGACCGCACGGACCTCGTCTTCGGAACCGGCGTCCGCTGCCGCGGAGGCAAGGTGGTCTTCGTCAGTTCCGGCACCACCGACGACCGCCTCTGGTATTGCCATCACGCGGGCTGGTGGTACGTCTCGAACACCCTTCCGGGGATTCTGGCGGCGGCCGGCCTCTCGCTCCGCGACGACTATCCCAACTACTCCCGGGACGTCGCCACCTTGGCGCGGGGGCTGACCAAGTACGTGCGGAACTTGCCCACTCAGTCTACGCCGCTCAGCGTTGTCTTTTTCAGCAACCTGCTCTATGACGGCCGCACCATCACGGAAATCGAGAAGCCCGACACGGCCCCTCACTTTGCCGCCTTCGAGGACTACCGGCAGTTCCTGTTTGACACGGCCGCGCGGCTGGGGACCAACCTGCGCGATGCTGCCAGGACCCACCGGGTCACGCCCCTGGCCAGCATCTCGAGCGGGTACGACTCGGCCACCGCGGCGACGGTCGCGCGGCGGGCGGGCTGCACTCAGACCGTTACGTTCATGACGGCCACCAGTCTGGTCAGCCGCTGGGACTCGGGAGCGGCGAATGCGGCCCGGCTGGGGCTCGCCTGCCGGGAGTACCCCCGCACCGCCGCGGTCTATACCCACGAGGTCAAGGTCTGGGCGGCCGCCGGCCGGCCCGGCGAACTCAACTGGACCGTGTTGGACTTCCCTGAGCCCCTGTGCCTCTTCTTCACCGGCGTCCACGGCGACGAGATGTGGTCCCGCAAGCAGTTGGATCTCTCGGACCCCTTCTGGCGGGCCGAGATCGACGGCTTCGGCATCTGCGAGTTCCGCCTTTTTAAGGGCGTGTTCCACTGCGCCGTGCCCTTCTGGGGCTGCCGCCGCGCCCAGGAAATCCAGGCCATCACCTTCTCGAAGGCGATGGAGCCTTGGGCCCGCTTCACGGACTACGACCGGCCCATTCCGACGCGTCTCCTGGAGGAGGTGGGCCTCCCCCGGACCGAGTTCGCCCAGCGAAAGAACAACACCTCGACCGAAGCCCCGTTCCTGTGGCCTTATTCGGCCGAGGCGCGGGACCTCTTTGCCGAGTACCTGAAGGCGCGGAACATCTCCGTCCCGTCGTCGCCGTGGATTGCGCTCGCGCGGCGCGCGGCCGTGCTGGACAAACTGCTCTACATGAACCTCCTGTGTCGCTGGGGCCTGGACCTGGGCCTGCGCCGCTGGCTGGCCTCGCCGGCGACGGCGATGCTGTTTCAGTGGGCCAATTTCGAGGTGCGGGCCGTTTACGAGAGAGGCCTGCAGGTGCTGACCCTGCAACAGGGGGTCTCATGAGCAAGGCCCGCATCTACGCTCGGAACCTTGCGGCCAACTGGTTCGGCCAGGCGGCCGGGCTGGTTGTCCTGTTCTTCCTGTCGCCCTTTGTAGTCCACACTCTGGGCAAGACTGAATACGGCATCTGGAGCCTGTTGACCGTGTTCACGGGCTACCTGGGCGTCTTTGACCTGGGCGTGCGGGCCAGCACGGGGCGGTACATCATCCTGTACCTGGGGCGCGGCGAACATGCACTTTCTGGGCCGCCGACCGTACGAGCAACTTCCGGCCTACTGCAAGGCGTTCGACGTGGGCCTGATCCCGTTCAAGGTGAACCGACTGACCGAGGCCGTCAACCCGATCAAACTGCGCGAGTACCTTGCCGCCGGCCTGCCTGTGGTCTCGACGCCCATGCCGGAGGTGAAACTGTACAACCACCTGATTGAAGTAGTCGATACGGCTGAGGGATTTGTGCGCGCGGTGGAAGCGGCCCTGGCCTCCGGGCCAGACGCACGCGCTCTTCGCACTGCCGCGATGGCCCTGGAAACGTGGTTGGGCAAAATGGACCAGATCTGCCGACATCTCAGTGCGTCTGTTGGGTTTCCCCAGAAGGGAGCCGCGTATGAGACTGTCGCCTAGACTGGTGCCCGGCTGGCCCAAGTTGGCATGGGTTGCCACGTTTACCAGCGGCGACGAAGCCATCGAGGTGCTTCACGGTCCGATGGTGGAGACGGCGGAGGACTGGTGCGTCGAGGCGGTCTGGGCGGGGGACTTCGCCGACGCGGACTTTGATCGGACCGACCTGGTTTTCGGTACGGGTATCCGGCGCCGAGGGGACCGGGTCATTTTCGTCACCTCGGGCACCCTGTTTGACCGCCTGTGGTACTGCTGCCATTCCGGCCATTGGTATGTATCGAATTCCCTACCGGCTTTGCTGGCAGCCGCCAACCTGGACCTGAGACTCGATTACCCGGGATACACCGCCGACATTCAAACGGTGACGCGAGGGCTGGGCGGCTATGCGAGGTCGATCCCGACACAGTCCACCGATGTCAGCGTGCTGTACTTCAACAACCTGGAGTATTCGGGCCAAGGCCTGAACGAAGTGGATAAGGCCGACGTGGCCCCGCATTTCACGACGTTCGAACAGTACAGGGACTTTCTCATCGACACGGCGGAGCGCCTGGGCGCGAACCTCCGTTCCCCCGCAAGGGCCCACGGAGTCGTCCCCTTGGCCAGCATTTCCAGCGGCTATGATTCAACTGCATCGTCCGTTATAGCCAGGTTCGCCGGGTGCAATCAGACGGTGACCATCACCCAGGCCACGAGTCTCTGGCGGGGTTCCGATTCAGGCGAACCGATCGCCAGACACCTGCGGATGGGCTGCAAGAGTTATCCTCGTACGGCCGAAGCATTCCCGGACGAGGCCGCCGTCTGGGCCGCCGAGAGCCGGCCCGGCATACTCAACTGGGCGCAGTACGAGTACCCGGGCCCCGTGTGCCTCTTCTTCACGGGCTGGCATGGCGAGAAGGTATGGGACCGGGTTGACCACGACCATCCGGATCCCTTCGTCAGGCGAGACACTGGTTCCCTGGGCTTCTGTGAATTCCGCCTGATACGAGGGGTCATTCAGTGCGCGGTGCCGTTCTGGGGATTCAGGCGCGCCGGCGAGTTGAAGGCCGTCACCCTGTCCAAGGAGATGGACCCTTGGAAGACGTTCAAGGACTATGACAAGCCGATCGCCAGACGCATACTGGAAGAGGCAGGCGTGCATCGAGAGGCATTCGGGGCGAGGAAGAAGAACACCTCGCATGAAGCCCCTTTCCTCTGGCCCTATTCCCGCGACGCACAAGAGAGTTTCGCGAGGTATCTGCGCCAGCACGGCGTGTATGTCCCTCCTGCGGCTATGATAGGGCTCGTGCGACGTGCCACCCACCTGGACCTGCTCATCTCGGAAAATCTGCTGGCCAAGGTGCATCTGGACTTCGGGTTACGACACAAGATGAAATTCAAGGCGAACTCCCTTCTGGTACAGTGGGCGAACGCGGAGCTCAAGACCAGGTACCAGGAAGGCCTGCGGTCCGTCGGCGGAGGGACCTGACGCAAGACGCGCCGGTCTTGAAACCATCATGGCCAGAGCAGCGAACCCCATAGCAACCAGGAACAAATGCCCGCGTCTGGTGGGCCTGGTTTGCCTGTGCGCGGGCGCGGCGCTGGGGGTGGCCGGCCTGTGGGTGCTGGCCGCGGTTTTCCACAGTGTGGCACTTGCCGCTCTGGCAGCCGCTGCGAGCGTCGCCTTGGCGGGCGCGACTGCCTGGTGTGTCAGGAAGGCGCTTCGCTGGAACATGCGGCTGTGGGCAGGTTCGTATCTCTGTCGCCGGCGGCCGCGACTGGAGGCAGACCGCCCGCTGGACGTCTGCTTCCTTTTCGTCGACCACTTCGAGCCGGACCACGGCCGCGCGCCGCCCGAGCGGCAGGCCGAGCGCGTCCGCGCCTGGGAGTCGGCCTACCGCCGGGCCATCGAGGGGCACGTTGATTCCGACGGCCGGTGCCCGCAGCACACGTGGTTCGTCCCGATCTTTCAGACGGCCGAAGAGGTGCGGCCGCTCCTGGGCTGGTGGCCCGGCCTCGGCTGGGGAGAAATCGAGTACCACCTGCATCACGACGAGAAGCCGGACATCGCCGACGATGAGCTCCGCCAGCGCATCACGGCCGACATCGTGGAACTGCAGAAGTGCGGCGCGGTGTCTTCGGGCAGATACGGCTTCGTGCACGGCATGTTCGCGCTGGCGGGCGGGGACCCCGTGTATTGCAGGGTTGCCGGCGAGTTGACCATTCTGCAGGAGACCGGGTGCTATGCTGACTTTACGTTTCCGGACATGGAAACCCCAAGCCAGCCAAGCCTGGTGAACGCTATCTTCTACGCCCGGACAAACGGTTACCCCAAGCCTCACGACGGCGGCGAGGAATCCGCCGTCGGGACTCGGCGCGAGGGTCTCCTCATGGTGCCCGGCCCGATGGGTGTGGGCCTCTTCCCGAAGATGATCGACGACGCCCAGTTGGAGCCCAACTACCCGCCGCACCCGAATCGCATCGGGCGCTGGCTGGAGGCGCACGTGCACGTTCGGGGGCGTCCCAACTGGGTGTTCATTGCCGTGCATTCGCACAGCGCCATTGAGCGGGGTCGAGAGGCCGTGTTCAGCGGTCGCATGCAGCGGGTGTGGGCGGAACTGGAGAATCGCTTCAAGGGCCCGCGCTGTCGGCTGCACTATGTGACGGCTCGCGAGGTGTACAACATCATCAAGGCAGCCGAGGCGGGTCTCGACGGGAACCCGGCGGAGTTTCGCGATTTCGAAATCGCGCCGCCGGCCAACCGCAACGGCTCTCCCGCCGGGACCGGCCGGAAGCGCAGCGAGGGGGCCCCGGCATGAGCAAGGTCCGCCTCTACGCCCGCAATCTCGCCGCCAACTGGATTGGCCAGGCCGCCGGCCTGCTCGTCTTGTTCTTCCTGTCGCCTTTCGTCGTCCACACGCTGGGCAACACGGACTACGGCATCTGGAGCCTGCTGAACGTGTTTACAGGCTACCTGGGCGTCTTCGACCTGGGCGTACGGGCCAGCACGGGGCGGTACATCATCCTCTATCTGGGGCGAGGGGATCACCAGCACGTCGACGAGACGCTGCGGACCGGCCTGGGGTTCTTCTCGCTCATCAGTGTGTTGATCCTGCTGGTGGCCATCGCGCTGGGCTGGGCCTTTCCGGTCCTGTTCCCTTCGTCGCCGCAGGAGTACTGCAGCATGGTCCGAGTGCTGCTGCCGCTGTTGGCGCTCAATGTCTGGCTCTCGGCGGTGTCGGGGGCGTTCGCGAGCATCCTGGCTGCCCACGACCGATTCGACCTTTCCAACGGGGTCGATATAGCCGTGCTCCTGTTGCGGACCGGCGCCACGGTGGCGGTCCTGCTGGCGGGCCACGGTATCGTCGGCATGACGCTGGTGACGATCGGCGCAGGCGTCCTGGCGGTCGTGGGGACCTGGTGGCTGGCCCGCCGCGTCTACCCGCCAACGCGGGTCTGGCCCCTGAGGATATCGCGCGAGCGGCTGCGGGAACTCTTCGGATTCGGGATTGCGGCATTCATCGGTAATATCGCCATTAGGATTCTTGGCCAGGCGGATTTGGTCTTGGTCGGAATCCTGTTCAGCGTGCAGGCCGTCGCGGTCTATTCTGTCGGCGCCATGCTGGTGTGGTATACCACACCTTTCATCGATCACATCTCCGGCACCATCTTCCCCACCATTCAACGAGACTTCGCCAAGGATGACATAGACGCCGTGCGATGGACGTACCTGCGGCTGATAACGATCAGCCTCGTGTTCGGCCTGCCGGTGTACCTGGGATTTGTGTTCTTTGGCGATTCGTTCATCGACCTCTGGATGGGCAAAGAGTTCTCTGAGGCCGTCATCATCATCATCATCCTGAGTGCCTCCAGATTGGCGCTTCTCGTGCCGACAGGAGCCGGACTGGTGCTTTACGCCATGGGGAATGTCTGGTTCACGACGCTGGTCGCTGTCGTCGAATCTCTTCTAAAAGTAGCCTTGGCACTGGTGCTCGTCATGGCACTGGGCTGGGGGATGCCTGGCATAGCCGCAGGAACCCTGGTGGCGCTACTCCTGACAAGGGGCGTACTCTTCCCCTGGTATGCCCACCGGCGGATGGGTCTGAAGGGCAGGACGTTTGCCATCCGCGCCGTCCTGCCGGGCCTGTTGTGCGGCGCGGCCTTTGCGGGGTGGTGCATCCTGGTGCGAATGGTTGTTCCGGGCAGCACGTGGCTGCTGTTTGCGGCCCAAGTGGCCCTGGCCCTGCTTGGCTACGCGCCGCTGGCCCTGTGGCTCCTGGTTCCCAGGAGCGACCGGATGCGCGTGTGGGGCTTTCTGGGAGTTCCGGCCGCGCGCAAGGCCTGACCGTGAGGGGGATGCGAAGGAGCAGTGCCAGGGCAGATGCGGAGCGGCTCCGGCGCCTGGCTCAGTTGGTGTACAGCAAGGGCTCCCCCGCAGAAAGGATGGCAGCGTGACCTCAGCCGCCAAGAACGAGGTTGAGGCAATGACAAAGGAGCCATCGGGAATGGCCTACGTTTATGGAGACGGAGTTCGGGAGGATATTCTCCGCGTGGTTCCCCCCGACGGGCATATCATCGGCTCAATCGGCTGTGGCAAAGGGGCGACGGAGGCCGTATTGGTCGGGCAAGGGCG
>Ga0315274_10001444_pt1 | contig 36353 bp, 55 predicted proteins | sample YL17G02_20_MG_FD_203700 | JGI IMG/M metagenome (GOLD analysis project Ga0315274, IMG submission 203700) | Sediment microbial communities from Yellowstone Lake, YNP, Wyoming, USA - YL17G02_20 | ecosystem: Environmental > Aquatic > Freshwater > Lake > Sediment | place: USA: Wyoming | collected...
CGGGATATGTTGGTGATGGCCTACTAATCCGTGGCCGCAGAAAGGTATATGCCAGTCAGGATCACTAGGGAAGGGGCAACCCTTGACCGTGCAGAGCGGAACGTTACTCAAAGGGAAGCGCCTCATCCACCTGTTCGTCCTGGGCTTCCTGTGCGGCCTGGGCCTCGTCCACCAACCCCTGAATCGTTCTCGTCGCGTCGGCATCGAACCAGGCTTCGAGCGCCGTCATGGTTGGCTTGCCAATAACGGAGGCCAAGTCGTTAGAAGTGAGTCCTCCTTCTTCTTCCCACCACTGGACGAAAGCCTTTGAGTCGAGCTTGCCGTCCTTGCGGAAGCAGGCCAGAGGATCGGCGATGCGATCCTTGAAAGTCTTGGGCCTGTCAACCTTCGGCTTGATCTTCTCGGCCACTGGCTTCGCCAGTTTGGGCGGGTGAGACGCATCCCACTGAGGCGTCTCCGGTTCCACCAACTCATAAGGGGCTTCCTGATTCCCCTTGCCGCCTAGCTTCACGCGGAACGGCAACCTGCCCGTGGTCTTGATCCAGGCGAGGTTACGGTTGACGATCACCCCGCCCATCCAGTAACGAACTTCCTCTTCTTCGCCGTCGAGGATGACCCGTGCAATGTGGGTGCATCTGTTCAGGCCGGTGCGCTCATCCTTGAATCGGGTTTCGATGTCCTCGAAATCGACGAGCGTGAATGTCTGTCCCAGGAGTTCGGCCATAGGCCGAATGTCCCCGCCTGATGATTGCTTCAGGCCGTCGTAATCGTTTGTCATGTGTCTCCTTCCTATCTCTCCCCCCGTTGTACGCAGGGACAGCCGCTACCACATCCGCAGCCCCCCGACTCGTGGATGAACTGCCCCAGCGCCTCAGCTAGTTTCAGGTAAAGCTCGCTGGCCTCATCCTCTTCCAGAAATGTAGGAAACGGAGTCAGGCCATTCACTTTCAGCATCCCGTAACGCCGCACAACTTCGATAGCCACTCGGTTCATGCCCACCCCCTTCTGCGAATCTCCGTGAACCTTGCCTCTGCCTTTGCTTTCGAGGAATGGAAGGAATCAACCCGCCCGTTCCACCAACACCTCCAAGGCAATGAGCCAGTCCCGCCGCCCTCAACGCCGGAGAAGCGGGAGGCGCTCAATACTCGAACCAATACGTCAGGCATGTGTTTCCTTCCAGTTTGCGTAACTCTCGCGCCCCTCATCCAACGTCATCCCCCCCATCCGGCACCAAACCTCCAAAGTCAGGGGCTTCGAGGGGATGGCCTCGATGCGGGCGCGGCGTTCGGCGTCCTCTAACTTTGCGCACCCGACATGAAGGTGATATGGCTTCCTAACGGGCTTGTCGCAGCGTAGGCAGATATGGGGAGCCATCTTCTTAGCTCGTGCCGCAGCCGAGAGTCGCGCTGCGTCCTTGATGGTTTGTTCGTCCATCAGTTTGCCCTCACGCACGGATGCACAACCATCGTCACCTCTGGGAAGTAGTAGTCGAGCAGCGACATACCGAACCCCATGCGGTCGCGCACGATCTCAACGAGGACACACAGGCGCAGGAGACACTGGATGTAATCGGCGCACTGGTCGCCCTCAGAGATTTCAGCGCCGCAGTGAACGCAGCGGGTCACTTGTTCTCCTTGCGATATGCTTCCAAGGCCCGCAGACAGTTCTTACAGTTAACCTCGGAGTCAATCTGTGTGGTGGAACCTCGCAGAACCTTTAAGCCGCAGAAGGTAGTAGCGGCCCAGGATTCGCCATAGCAAAGACCGTACAATCTATGCAGCTTCACCTATTCCCTCAATTCCAGCGGAAGCCTGCCGCTGGGCCTGTCGCGCTAGGCTCATGCACCGTAGCGCCCTCTCCACATCCCGCATCCTCAGCGATTGAATCGCCTCCTCGGTGTAGACTTGGGCATCTATCAAGTTCAGAACCGTTAGACTCTTCGCCCCGCAGGGCCTCGCGCACACCTTGAACCCCCTCCAGGCCAGCTTTCACCCGCCGCCACGCCCGTTCAATGTCCTCGTCGTCGGGTATTGCCATCGCTCGGCGCATGGCGGCAACCCTAGTCAATGCGATTGTCGGCTCCATAGCCACCTCCCTTAATCTGCCTTCTGGCTTGCTTCCTTGGGCCATTCGGCTTCATGCTGTGTAAACCAGTTCGCATGGCACTCAAAATCATCCAGCGACGCCACTTCATAGGTGCTACCTGGGAAGTTGTAGGCCCCAGGGTCTACGTTGCGGCCTTTCTCCCGCCAGTATTGGCGGTGCAGAGATATCCATTCAGGTTTGATAGCCAATGACGGCGGTGCGTTCAGCCGTTCCTTATTCGGCCCGTAATGAAAGATTCTGTAGGGAACGCCACAGCTAAAACAGGCACCGATGCCGTGAGTATCCGTCCAGCGACAGACGAGCGGCTCGTCGCAAATAGTACACTTCACGCCTTCTCTGGCAGGTGCCACTGGCGGATTGCTCACATCACCTGCGTAGCCGACGATTCTTACTGTCATCATTCGCCCCTTTCTCTCCCCGCCGGCGCGGCGGCTCCGGCCCCAGCAGGGGGTGCGGCCTTAGTTATCCTTGCCGTCCCGACGCAGCCGATACCAAGCCCTTGTATGGCATGAGGGACAGCGTGTTGGAGGCTTGGCCTGCCGAGGCACCCAGACGTAGCCACATTCTCGGCAGCGGACTTTGAGGACTGGTAGGGGGGCAAGGTCTTGTGTTACCATGCCCTAAGTTTCGCCTATAGACTGATGATTGTCAATACTTTTCACCAGCGATTTTGCCACCCATTTTCCCTCTCGTCTATAGTCCAGATTTAATCCACAAGTTCCCCCCGAAAATAAGTCGAAGGATTCTCCGCAGACGCAGCGCAGGGTGATAGGTTAACCTTGCGATGTTCAGACGACGACCAACCATGACGGTAGCAGACGCGACGGCAACTTACCTGGCTGACCTTGCCATAGCGGGACGGGCCGAGGGAACGGTGGCACTCTACAGGTACTTACTAGACCGACTGATGAAGAGGATAGGGAAGGAACACAACCTGGCCACCCTCCGGCGCGATGAGATAACCCAGTTCCTGGGCGAGATCAAGACGAATGGTGGCAGTCAGGGGTACACGAACTTGGCGGGTCATGTGGTCAAGGGCTTCTTGGCATGGAGTACCCGGCAGGACTACATCAAGTGCAACCCAATGGAGGGGATGATCCTCCCCAAGGAACACCCAGAGCCACCACGCCCGTTCACCGACGATGAGATACGCCGCTTCATGGCGGCTGCTACTACGCCCCTGGTTTATGCGGTTGTCATGATCCTGTTGGACACAGGGCTTAGGGCTTCTGAGTTCTGCGGACTGAGGATGGGCGATGTGGACTTTGAGAACGGCACATTGAGAGTGCTCGGTAAAGGTAGCAAGCGCCGCGTCGTCGCCCTCAATGAAGGCCCACGTCAAGCATTGTTGGCGTACCTACAGAGCCGCGCCCAACTGGACGGCACGATCTGGCCTGAACATTTCGACCGCAAACATTTAGCCTACCTCCTGGACTGCTTAGGCCGACGAGCGGGTGTCCCACGAATCCACCCCCACCTCTTCCGTCATACGTTCGCTTGCAGGTTCTTGGCTCTGACCAACAATCCACTCGCCTTACAAGCGCTTCTGGGCCACGCTACCTTAGACATGACAAGGCACTACGTCAGCCTCGTTCAAGGCGAGTTAGCTGTCGAAGTTCATAGACAGCATCCCTTGACATGAAGAGGCCGCTCCCGTAAGGAGCGGCCCCCTACTCCCGTCCACCGAAGCGGACGGGGTGATTGTGCCCCGTTCATTCCACGCTAGCCTCACATGGCGGCCTGCTTCACGGGGCCATACCAACAAAACCAAGACCAGGCAGGATGCTAGCTCCCAGCAGGCCCCGCTCTTGGCCCATGCCGTCATTATAGACCGAGGGCGTCAGCCCGTCAAGACCGGAACGCAACCCTTCATTCCTCGAACCAGCCTAAGCGGTTGAGCCTAGGCAAGCACTCACGACACGCCACGATTAGGAACTCCATCCCAGGCTTGTATACGACCGTGACGGCTCGGCTATCGCACGCCGCACACTCGTTCACCAAGCGCAAACGCGACGGCGGGATCGGCTCAAAGAGGTGCGCCTGCCACACCTTTAGCTCATCGGGATACCAGCCACCCTCGATGCCTTCAAAGTCAACCTCGAACACCGCAGGCCCGCCACTGCACGCCGCTTGCAGGATCGTCCGCGCCAGCCAGATCGTTCCGCAGGTTGGGTGATCACTTAGATGTAAGCCGTGCCGCAGGATGTCCGCGACGTTTGCCCAGGCGGTGCCATGATATCCAATATGCAGCAGGGCAACTGTGGAGGTGGACAATTCCTCCTCTGATTGGCGAAACCAAGGCACAACCTTGTGTATCATATAGTTCTCATAATGAGTGGGCGACGGGGGGCCTCAAAGGTTGGTAGGCCCAAGTCCCCCCGCCGCCAGAAAGGAGCAGCCGTCTCGCCCATCCATCATACCATGTGTAGCGGCTATTTGGAATACAGCAGGGCGGCAGGCCCACACCACTGACGGGTACAACCTGCCGCCCCAAGGAGAGTGACCAAGATGGCAGTTACAGCTACCATCAAGGCCCGCACCGGACTATCACCTGTAGCAAAGAGTCAATCATATCTGATTGACATCCAAATCATTATAGACCGAGGGCGTCAGCCCGTCAAGACCGACGCCCCCTATATCGGCAAGTCCGTCAGTCTGTCGTCCCACTTCGAGTTGGCGAACCAGAGTCGGTAGACGACAGTAGCAGCCGTGAAAGCCGCAGCAGCAGCCGTGAGTATTGAACCAGGCTCAACGTCCACCTGAGTCGAGACAAGCGTGCTGACGGCCCCTACAGCAAGGCTCACGCCACCTGCTATTGCCAATTTCGCCCACGTCGGCCACGTCGCCCGTTTCAAGAGCGACACCGCAATCGGCATGAAGATGCCGATGATGGCGGCAAGTGCTTCGGGTGATATGTCCATGATAACCTCCTATTTAATGACTACGCCGATGCCGGTGCCCCCAGCGATGCCCACGAGAAGCGCTAGGATGGCGATAGTGGCCCTTGAACCAACCAACATACCTTCTACCTTGGCCTTCCATTCCTCAACCGCCCGCAGGCGACTATTGGTAATGCTGACGGCGGCTTCCAGTTTCGCCAAAGCCGCCGATGTTGTCATCTGGCCGACTTCGGTGGCGACCTTGCACGCCTTGACCTCAGCACTGAGGATAATCAGTTCAGCCTTGATTTCTGCGAGTTCGGTCGCCATCCTTCATCCTCTCTGCGCTTCTGGCGCGGTAGTTATCCCTTGTGCCGCGTCGGGTCTGAAAGTGTCCAGTACCCGTTCCTGTGTCCCCGACATGGCGGCATGATCTCGCCCTCAACCATAGTGCACTGCGGGTGTGGTTCCTTGCTAAAGGTATACTGCCCTGAAATCGGGCACCGCTGTCCTGGCTTCAGCTTTCGGTTGCGCCACCTGGCCCAGAGTTCTCTCAGCACCGCATACCTCCTAGTTAGCCACGACTCCCGAAACTTTGGATATGCTGGCCTCGGCCACGCCACTGACCTTGCCTACACTTGCCCACGCCACGCCTGATATCTTGGAGATGGCACCTGCTGCCGGTGTTCCTGGTATGTAATCCACTAGAACCGTGCAGGTGGTCACTTGGGGAAGATAGCCTCCCTCAAAGTATCCCTGTATTCCAAACTCCAAGGCATCAACGGTTGCCTCTGTCCAAGCTGTGTTTGTCATGGGGTTAGTAGAACGAGACATAGGAAGCATCCATACCCAAGTATCATCACCATATAGATGGACACCCCAGAAGTTCTTGGTTGACGATCTAGCGTAGATGTAGCCACTGCTATCCCTTAGCCTACCCCTGCACCAGACGGCAATAGCATTGATCGAGGCAGCGCCCACGCCCAAGCCACTATGGGTGAAGAGTTGGATATACCCTACGTCCACATTCTCGATGTAATCCGTGATGTCGTTGGGCGGCCACTCATCCACGCAATCGTGTTTGTTCCCTGCGCTGGCAGCCCATTGGTCATAGGTGGCGCTTTCACCTGTTGGTATGGTGACTGCTGAACACTGACCGTCTGGGGGCCAGGTAGTGCCACCAATCTCGTAGTAGGCATAAAGGATGGGTGTTCCGTTGCTCCATCCTGCACCCGTGACTGAGGTTGTGGCGCTAGAGGTAATGGTCATCGTCGTTGTGCCAGATGTGGATGTCGAGGTGACGACCTGCCCAACCCACTCATTAGTAGCCCCAAGTGTAGCGGTGTCTGTTAGCTTTGTGGAGGTGATAGCCGTGTTCGTGCCCTTAGTACCGCGGCAGCTATAAACATCGTCTACATAACAGTTGGCGGCATCCGCACTCCAAAGGCCGGTAGCATCCCCACCAACTCGGAAGTAATCAAACGTATTCACAAAGGAGTGCTGGTCAACAAGCGAGCATACTTCGCTCCCGTTGATCCGCATCTGGTAGCTAGTATAATCTGCATGAGCGATGCTGTAGGCATAACCATCTCCAGGATCAGCACTCCACCCACCTGAACCTGTCAGCACCGTTGCCGTGTTGCCCGTGACAGTCATCGTCTGGGTGTTACAGGTAACGACTGCGCCGACGTGTTCATTTGTCACCCAGCTTTGGCGTGTATCTTCCAGTGTCGTGTTGCTATTCGTGGTGACGCCCGCACCATCAGTCTTGAAGGCAGCAGTCCACCCTCGGAAGTCCAACCTAAACCATGTTCCTGGGGTGGCGACAAAGGTAGAGACTGAGCCTGCACCTGCGAGAAGGGACAACTCAAGTGTGCCATCAGTATTTATGAGCACGTTGCCGATAAGTTGGAAGGCGCACAGCGTCCGCTTAGCGCTCGGCAGGGCGTCCACCATAAAGTAGGCGCGGTCATAGGGCGCAGCTACCGTAATGGCAGTGCCATTTGGAAGGCGGAAGGGGGTATCCGCCCAGCCTTCTATCTTCCCCGCGTAGGTGCCACTATGCTTGATGCTGGACTGAACGGTAACGCCGCCTTCGCCAACTGCCTCCCAGACAGACATATCGCCAAACTCAAAGCCATCGAAGAAGAGGGTGTTCATTCTGATGGCCCCAGGACGACGGGCAGGTTGCGGAAGACGAGCTTACCGTTCACAAGCACAGGCTCGAAGTCCAGCTTGCCTGCTGTGCAGATCGTCTTGAGCTTGGCAACTGTCGCTTGTGCTAGTTTTATCCGGATACGGGTGTAGCCATTCGCTAGTTTCGTGCAGCCCGCAACAACGTAGTTACCCATAAGAACGTCCAGTTCCATGTAACCATCGACTTCGCGCCACTGCTTAATTGAGGCCATCTATATCTCCACCAGTCCTGGCACTCGCTCGCTAGACATGTTCAACCACAACCAGTTGCGGATTGAAGTAGAGAACATCAGCGGTAAGGGCAATGCCCAGAATGTTAGTGGTGTAGTTTGTGGTAGTCGGCGCGGTCAAGTCTAAGGCTCCGGCAGTATCGTCGGAGAGGTATATCTTGGCCCCTATCGTGGTGAAGTTGTAGGTGTCATCGCGAATAAAACCATGAAGCAGGAACGTGCCCGCCGCGTCTTCGGCTATTGTGTCAACGCAGACAGCTATAACTCGCGCTGTGGTTTCGGCAGTAGCTATGGCCTTCTCCATCTTGCCGTCGGTGCCAACATAGCAGTAGTCACCAAAGACAAGTGACGCGCCAGCGGTGAGTTCGGTCTTAATACCTGTGACTGTGTGATCACTGGTGGGGGTGGAATCTATGTTTATATTCCCAATCCAGCCCTCGTCGATTTGATTATCGGAGCCTGATATCGGAATCTTGCCAACACCTGCGCTTGTCTGAGCAGTGGCAGGGTTTTCAACAACCTTGGACGAAGCATCGAGAGTCGCCAGCCCAGATGCCGCACCAGCCCCAAGTAACGTCTTGACCTGTGCAATGGTCAGGGCCGCGATAGCTCCACCTGTGATGCGGCCTACAAGGGTCTGTGCGTCTACCGTCAAGGCGATGGGGGTATTGTCGGTCGTTGCCATGAGGATGCTGTAAGCATCGTAGAGGGACTTGGCAACTTTGGTATCGGCGTAGTTCTTGGTGGCTGCACTCGTAGCTTGTGTTGGCTCTGCGATACTTTGAAGCTCCTGATTATTTAGCGTCATACCTGCGGTAGTCAGTTCAAATTGGGCTGAGCCGCCAATGACGAATCTCCAGGTGTTTGTGTCTTTGTCATAGTGTATGTAGTCGTCAGTATCAGCCTGAATGAACAAGTCTTGGTTGGCATCCACCCAGATGTAGACTGCTGTTATGTCCTTCTTGGGGTAGATTTTGTTGTCTTTGATCCAAGTGCCTTGTCCTGTACCAGCAGAAGGGTCAATCGTGACGCCCGCAGTAGCGGTTTCTTCACCTACGGTATCAGTGAGGATGCCATCGGCAAATGTCTTAACCCCTGAGAATATCTGCGCTGCTGTAGTGACGTGGCCTGCTTGTGCTGCACCTGCGGCTACACCGGAGAGGACTTGGGTTGCTAGCGAGTGCTGAGTATCGCCAAGCGTGACGGCATTGTGGTGCGCTGAACCTGAGTGCGTGTCGTCTACTGTGGGGGCGTCCATTGTGCCAGCAAGTTCCCCACCCGCTGCAATCTCTGATAAGTCAAGAGCGATGTTGATCTCGGTGTCAGGATTCTCCGTGAGATCAAAACCCGCGCCAAAGTCCAGCGTCACGATGTCCGCGCCGCCGAGCTGGACAGTAGCCTCTTTCACTGTGCTCATGCTGCCGGAGCCAGGAGCGCCGATGGCTGACGTTTCTCTCCAGAGTGCGGCCCCTACCGCAGCATGGACGCAGATGTAAGCCTTGTCGCCTGTAATATCAACCCATATGGAGCCAGGTGTGTAACCCTGAGAGAGATCGTTGGTAGCCGCTGGGGGGATAATTGCTGTGTAGTTACACTTGGGGATGACGGCCTTCATCCTGGCGGACGACAGTACGTTATCCTGTTCCAGAATCGCACGCCGCTGTTCTTCTTCTAATTCGTCGCGCCGACTCCGCTGCCTAGGCATACTCAATACACCTGAGCGTCAGAGACACTAGGCGCTCGCCACTCAGATTGGCAATCTGTTCCCCCTTATATTCATCGACATTCTCGACAGCAACGTAGAAGGTTCCGCTCAGGGGATCGTCAGGGTCGCGCACAAGGTAGACGCCCGCGCTCTCCAGCGCTTCCAGATCGTCGTACTGTGTCTTTGCATCGCGGAGCCTGTCCAGATTATCGCCGCACCGGACGACCACTGTGATGACAGGCGTCTTGCGCGGACGGGGAACGCAGTAGAGGGATACCTTCTCGACGCGCAGGACGTTACTCGCGTGACCGGTGTTCTGTACGCGAATCTGGGGCCGGTAGCCCCAATGCGTTCCCGCCGTGTTACCACCCGCAAAGAAGCATTGCGTCCTGGTAGCGGTTATAATCGTTCCGAGTAGGGTGGCGGGCGTCGTGCCATCCCAGCCTGCGTAGACCTTCACCGTGCCGCCGGTTCCCTTCGCCTGACTCGTTACGACCTCAACCATGTGGCCGTGCTTTGGTACTCCAGGGATGCCCCAGTCAACGGCAGGCAAGTCAAGATCGTTCGCCTGGGCCTGGAAGGTGACATTAGCATCTGACGGGTCGGGCGAACCGTCTTGAGCTAGAATAATGTAAGCGGCTGAACAGGGGGCAGCGGTAATGCCCAGATAAAGTCTTGGATTGGTTGTCAGCCCCGAAATCCACATCGTATTGATGGTTGTCGAGGCGAAAGTGTAGAGATGATACCAAACATAGGGGGGTTCATCCTCATCCCCAGGCCGAAGGGCAAGGAGATAGGTTGTCGTCCCCACGAGATACGCCGCATAGAGCCAGTCGCCCGCAGTTGCCAGCGCCGTGTACCGCCCCCCCTTGATGGCGGAGTTGTTCCCCTTGAGGGTTTCCACGCCGATCTTCCTCGAAGTGACGCCCGTGTGTTCCCACAGTCCAGACTTGTGAACCGTTACGAGCGTTCCGAGCCAGCGGATAGAGTCGCTGCAATTCGTTGAGGCGATGATGCCGCGAGTGAAATCCAATGCGTTCGTCTGGTTGCCCTCAGTGTCCGAGCCGAATAACCCCTCCTCTTTCCCAATGTAGGCCCAGCGCCCCAATTCGACGATAGAGTTGATGTTCCTTCCGGGCTTGCCGATCACGTAATCGGCAACATCAGACCAGTTGCCATAGGTTAGCGGAGCCGTCGCGCAGGAGTTGATGACGTAGTGTTTGGGCGGATCGGCGTTGTCCCCGACGCGCCACAGAAGTTTGCCTGCCGTGCCCATGTGCCAAGCGTAGCGTCGGTTGGCGTCTGCCGTCTTCGGCCCATCCGTCCAGACATCCGAGGGTGGTGTCCAGTCGGCGGTTGGCCAAGTAGTAGCCGCCGTCACTGTCTTGACGCGCACAAAGTAGCCCGTGACGCCGTTAACAGTAGTAGTGGCCCATCCCGTCTGTAAGGCCGAGTCCCACGTCACCCAACCGCTCACGGTGAAGCCGCTCGTGCCATCTGTCTCAGCGGAGGGGAAATCCGCCCAGGCTGCGCCAGTCCAGAGTTCCCAGTCCTGGGCTATCGCCGTGTTTGCCGCTGTCACGATGTTGAAGTAGATGCCATCGAACTTCGTGGCGCTGCCCCAGTAGAAGATGTCATCGCTGTTATCGCCCAAGATGGTGAAGGCCGTACCGCCAGAGACGTTGGCGGCGGCGGTGTTGTCGGTGATAGTCAACCCCTGTCCGTGAGTCACGATGAGTTGAGCACCATTCGTCCCTGCCGCCTCCCGCGCCTCAAAGCTAATGCCTTCGTTCCCAGTTGGAGCCGTGCCTGGATCATCATCGTCCCTGGAACTGATCAGATAGAACTCTGTATTCCCCGTCAGGCTAATAGCGGTGGTGGCTATGTCTATCTCAAACCAGTTATTAGCGGCGGGAAGGCTCGCACTTGAGAACGATCCGATCAGGGTGTCGCCACTGGGCGTAGCCCGCCAGTCAGCCGACGTTAAGCCGCCGCCGCTCCATGTAAATGACCGAACCTGAATAGTGAAGTTGGTATCCGACCAATCGTTCGTTAGGTATAGTCTGAGTTTGGCAGTAAAAACCGTATCGGCGTCGTTGATCGCAGAGGTGTCAAACTTCAAATAGGGTCGGAATATGAGCCAAGTAGTTCCCCCGGCGAAAGCCTGCCCGACGTAACTATCAGGGCCGCCTTCCCAATTTACTGACGTTGACGCTCGTGCGGCGGCGTAGGATGCCGTAGAAGACTTCCGAAGGGGATCATCGTCTGTATCCGCACCCAGGCTAAAGCTCGTCTCTGTCGGTGGAGTACCAGACATGAGAATCGCCGCCGTCAGATCATCCCCAACGGTAGTCAGTTCCTTGAACACGCCCCCCGCACTCGGAACGTAGAGATACCCACCGAACTCGGTAGTTTGCCCTGCTGGGGCGGGCCAGCCTGAGAATGTCCGCTCGTAGACTACACTACCGTCCGCCGGATCAATCTTGTGAACTCTAATATCGGTGCCGAATGTGCTGAAATAGTAGAGGTAGTCCCCGATCCCAGCGGCGCGATCCACAGAATTAACAGAACCAGTGGGGGTGGTGAATGTGACCGTATTCAGCGCGAACGCAGGGTACAGATAGCCTCTCCTGCACGTTACCCCTGGCCCGCTCTCGTACACGGGCGCTGCGTACTGTGCGTCCCTAGTCTCGTCACGCGAGTAGCCCATGCCCCCGTGCCACGAGTCCCAGTGCTTGGTTAGTATAGGCGGGGCTTCCTGAATGGCCCTCTTGGATTTGCGCCACTGCCGGACGCCCTTGGTGTTTAGGGCGATCTCGTATTCTAGATTCTTTGTCCCGTTGTTGATCACGAACTTGGTGGGCGTCTGTAGTTTGGTGGTCTTCATCACCATGTCGTTACACCTGTCTCAGCGAAAACAGTTCCTCGTCTGCAAACCCCCATCGTTGTTCTATTTTAGGCTGGAACCTAGCCTCCATCGCTGCCGCTTCCATCTTCGCTTCGTCGAGACTCTTCTTGAACTCCCCCAGTTCTCTTGTGGGCACCATCGGCGCGGCCAGCATCCTAAGACATTCGTACTTGGCCTTAGTTGCTATCCAGTCCAAATCAGCGTCGGAGGTGGCCGAGTCTGAGGCCAACGCCGCGTAAGGCCGCAGGCACTCAACGTAGACAGGCTGAGCGTTGTTGAACGGGGGGTCGGGCACGATGTAGACGGTCGCTAGTTCCTTCTTTGTCCGGATGTGTGACCAGCGCGTCGAGGCCGTCCGGTCGGTCATGTGGCCGTCGTTGACGAAGTTGGAACCTTCCATTTGGTAGACCGTCCGACCCACCTGCCACGGTTCTGTCACCCAAGAAGGCATCGCGTAGCGCTTCTGGCCTTGCCACAGGAGTTGCACCTGATCCCACATGGAGTAGGCGTTGATGGTAGCGGTGATGTTCTGAAGGCGGAACTCGACTTGATGGCAATCTGCCGGTACGGTGAACTGGACGCCTAGACTCTGCCAGTCGAACTCAGCGTTGGTTACAGACTCAATCTCGGCGCTGTTCGTGTAGTCATAGACCACGAGCTTCGATGAGGTCGTGATCGCGTTGTTGCGCGAGACTGCCACCACATAGCCTGTGTCGCCCGCTACGGCGTTTATGCGCTGGTAGGCGTAGGATGCGGCGGCCCCGGTATTGAGAACCTTGCTGGCCTGCAAGCCCCTGTAGAACTCGCCTGCTACCACTGTCCGGCTCAGCGTGCATCCCGCCCCCGCCGTCCAGCCGCTAACAGACGCTTCCATGTCCGCGTCGGTGAGGGCGGAGGGTACGGCCAGGGTGTAGTAGAGAGACTTCCTAAGAGCGCGGTCGATGGCCTCGTGGATCAAGACGGGATGAATGACGCCGTGTATCTCCACCTTATCACTGGCGGTGACGGCGGCGGTGAACGCGCTATCAGGCACGAATGTACCTGTAGAAGCGGTATAGTCCGCGATGCGCTTGTATTCACCTTCTGGGGCACCATGTACCGCACCCGCGTCGTAGGAGACGTACATAACAAACCCGATAAAGTGATCGTTCTGAATGACGGTGGAGGCGTAGTCTGCAAGGATAACCTTGGAAGTATCGGCGTTGGTGGAGGCAGTAGATTCGAGGAACTGCGCCCCAGAAAGAAGCCTCGCCGTCTCCTGGCGATATTGCGTTCTAGATGCCATGGTTCTCTCCTAGCGCTTTTTGCCTCTTCCGCGTGTGCCGCCGCGTGGCGCTGCCTTCTTGGGGCTAGCCTTGATGATGCCGCCCTTTGCAAAGCCAGGTGTCCCAGGCACAAGATAGGGTTGGGGTTGGTAATAGGGGGGAACTGTGGGTGTGGTCTTCTTGCCTGCCGCCGACTTGATCGGCTTTCGTGTTTTACGTGTCATCTTACTTTCCTTTCTTGGGCTTCCACCCATGCTCAACGCCTCTTAGAAGTCGCGCCTGACTTTCAGCCTTGGCCTTTGTGGTGTGCTTGGCCTTCACTCCACCAGGCGTCCGCACTTCGTATCCGTCCTTCTTACGAATCTTTACTGGCATCCTTATGCTCCTTTGTCTGATGCAACTTCAATCCCTGTGGTGAGTCGAAGAAACGGGGACACTCAGAGCACTGGTAGATGGCAGGCGTGGCTGAAGGCTGTCCACTCATTCGGGATAGGAGTTCGGTCTGCTGGCGTAGGAGCTGGCGGCCCTCTTCGTCCTTGGACTCCTGCTTCGCCCGCTCCATGATCGCCCATTCCTTGCTGTGCCGGTGCCTCATGTGCCCATCAAGGTCGTACTCACTAGCGATGTGCGCGGAGTAGCAGAACTTGTTGCGGAGTCCGATGCTGTCCAAGTATGCCCTCTGTGGATGTTCAGGATGCAGGAGACAGAGGACGTTCCCCTGTGGCGCGTCAACGAGTGGCTTCAGTAGAAAGACCGTCCTGCCAGCCATCGGGTGATCGCGTGGATAGCGCCTCTTGAGAGTGTCCTTGAGGCGGGAGTTCAGGATGTCGCTTGCCACCCCAGTCTCCCGGTCGTAAACACGAGTCTTCCCCGTCGTAGATTCGAGAGTGACCACCCCGTCGATGACCGATTTCATGTCATCGGTGAAATTGATCACCTGACTCGTGCCCCCAGCTTCTAGTTGTTCGACTGCGGCCTCTATCGCCGCGTCCTCAGCCACTCGTTGAGTAACCATAACCCTCCTACCTCTGAACCTTAATGGCGGAACCAAACACGCTCTGGCCCCGTCGCCTCTTGTAGATTTCCTCGAAGAACGCCGCCGCGTCGCGGACGAGAGTGCTGCGCTCTCGGAGTTCCGCCATGACGCTGCGATCCTCCCGCGAACGCACGTTGTCCGCGATCTCCTGTAACTCGCCTACTGTGTGCTCCCACAGGGAGGGGATACGAAACGCCCCAGACTCGAACAGCGCCGCATCCCCTAAGTCCCTGTGATACTCGGCTAACCTGTCGCCTCTGTTGACTAGGATTACCTGATACCTGTGCTTGCCCGACCACGACTTCGGCCTGAACTTTCGCCCACCCTTCGTGAAGGAGTAGGGCGTCAGAACCACCTCGATCAAGGCATACGCCAGCTCGTCAGGGCTTACCGTCGTCGCTATCGGCGTCAGGCTCATCGTTCTCCTCTAGCAACTGCCGGAGACGTTCGAGTTCGCCTTCCAGCAACTTCACCTTGGCGCACTCCTCGCCGAGAAACTGAAGAAGTTGCTCTACCGTAATCTCCACGTCTTCCTCGGTTTCTTCCTCAACACGCCTTTAGGTGGCTCCTGGTCGGCGTACTCCTGGCGAATCTCCGCCAACGGTGCCCCTGTCTTTGAAGCGAGGTGCCTGTACCAGATGGCTCTCGGCATATCAAACTCGCCATTCCACTCCCAAGGCTTAGCCTCGTACTCATGGGTGTTGTAGTTGTAGAAGTAGGGCACCTCTTGGATGAGGTCGGGGTAGTCCTTGGCGAGTTCCTTCCAGAGACAACAGAACCGTACCCGCATGGTCTGGCCGATGTAGGGGTTAGTCCAGAAGCCGATGCGCTGGAAAACACAGTCGCAGAGGTCGTCGTGTGTCTCCCACTGGACACCTGGGATTGCGGCTGTCAGGATGCTTGCTAGTGCGTCTGTCTTCGTCTCTATCATCTCTACGTCTCCACGTTGTCCGCTGTACCAAATGCGATGATCTTCATCATGTTGGTTCCGTCCGTGAAGAGGGCACCGCTGGTCGTGATAGCGCCAACTGGCGCTGTACCCTGCTTGAACACCATCGCAGAGGTCGGCTCCGTAGTCACAAAGGCCGACACTGCACCGAGGCGATAGTTGCCTGCCGTGATCCTGTGGTCGCCTGCGGTGTTGATGAGATTGCCCGTCGTCACCGTTAGTCCATTGAGTGCGGTGATGTAGGGTGTGGTGTCATCGAAGCGGGCGACCTCAGTATTGTCCACATAGACACTCAGGCGGCTGTAGGTAGTGCTTAGGTTCCACTTGAATCCTCTGCGTGGCATCTTACGTCTCGATGTTACTCACGGTGTTTGCGGCGATGATCTTCCGCATAACCGTGCCGTTAGTGAATATGCCGCAACTCGTTGTGATGGCTCCCGCTGGCGCAGTCCCTACCTTGAACACAGCCGCAGATGTTGGCTCGGTCGTCCCGAAGGTTTCCACCGCACCGAGTCTCAGGTTCCCCGCTGTCACACGGTCGTCACCAGCAGCGACGGTGAGATTACCTGTAGTGACGGTCAGCCCTACGGGTGACGTGATGTAGGGCGTAGCGTTGTCAAAGTAGGCTACCGCTGTTGGGACAGTGCTTGCGCCCGCGATGTAGACGATCAGGCGGGAGTTGGCAGCGTCCCACTTCCAGCCTGTATGTTTCCGGCTTAAAGCCATGTTATCCTCCTGCTGCTAAGGCAGCACTTGAAGGAGGCTAGGCCCCGATCCTCATCGGGGCCACTCTCCTACTACCTACGGTACTATCGCGCCGTCCAACTCTGCCCACATCATCGTCCATTCGGCTTCGAGTGCCGCTGTCTCCTCTACAACGTAGACCAGGAACGACGCGGGACCGACCATGTAGACCATCGGATCGCCCTTCATAATGTTGTATTCAGGAACCCAATCCGTCGGGTCGGTCGCCGTGGCGTTCTTCAGGTATGACTTCAGACAACGCGGGGCAACCAACGCGGCCTCAACAATGGCCGTGTCGGAGTAGTGCAGCTTCGTGACCGAACTGCCGCGTGCCTGCGTAGTCGAATTGATCAAGGCGTTCAGAGGCGTCATCAAGACCGCATCGCCACCCGACGTGAAGCTGTCGGAGGCGGTGGCAAGCACATGGAACAGTGCGTGCTTCGCGGTGGTGTGGTGACCGGAGATTTGGACACTGATTGGCACCACGACTAGGCCAGCGGGAACCGTGAACCGGAGCGACGGGTCGGTAAGGGTAACGACGGTGCCAGCCGTACTCATTGTTTCTGGCACACCCTGGACAGGGGTGCTAGCCATGAACACCCGTCCCTCTCTAGTCCACTGGTCAACCTGTGCCTCGCGGCTGTTGACTTGGAGGGCACGGTTGCGGTTGAGGTAGAGTTTCGGCGCGGTGCCGTCCCTTGCTACTCCAGGGTTGATCTGCTGGACGGAGCCAGTAAGTTCAACCCCCGTTAAGGTTGCAAGACTAATTTCTGCCATCGTATTCTCCTATACCGTCCAGTCCCGGAAGCCTTCAGCGAAGAAGTAGTCAACTTCGAGGATGTTGGCTGCGCTGGAGCGGTTCTCCACCATCAGGATAGCGTGCATCACGTCGGTTGGAGTAACGGCAGCACTCGTACTTGCCTTAATGAGAACCCCATCGTGGTACACACGGGCGTAGCCGTTTGGGTCGATCTCCACGCGCACTACATCCCACTCGTCGTTGACCGCAGCCTTACCCGAAGACGTGCCGTTGAGAGCGCCGCCGCCTGAAACTGTGCTGGCATCGCCAAAAAAGGCCCGCCAGACATCGGTGGTAGTGTCGGCGTCAAAGTTGGCAAGAGCCATCCCGCCAGCAACCGCATAGGAAGCGGTCGTCGCGCCAGACCACTCTAGCGGTTGAACAGGAGTTGTAGCGGAAAGCGTCTCACTGAAGCCGCAGTTGATGGAGACGGTCGTAATGTCCGCACACTTGAATCTGGCCTCCATGACGCACCCGCCGTCTGCTGGCTTGAACGTACCAGCGTAGAGACAGGCGTTGTCGTTGTCTGCGGTGTCGGTGGTGATACTAATAACACCACCAGGCTCGTCAACCGTGTGGGCAATGGCACCCTCGTTAACCGAGGTGAAGGCCAGTTGCCCGATATTCGTGAGTCCTGTCTCAGTCCACGCACCGTTGAAGTGGCCGAGGCCCAGGAAGTCCTCGAAAACCCTTAGTTTACCAAACCCACCAGGGTCAGTTGCCATTTCTTATCCCTCCTCTTGCGTTCTTGCACTCGCAAGGCTAAACCTACGAAGTCGGCGCGGTAGCGTCGCTGAAAATCTCGTAGAGGCCGACGCTCGTGAGAGCGCTGGTGCGCTCCCCGTAGATGTACTCGTCGTATAGCCAAACCTGCGTCGCCCCGCCACCCAGCTCAGGCAGTTCCTTGGTGAGCGTGTAGGGCGAGAAGCCTTGAACTAGGACGATGGCGTTCTTGGCGAACACCCCGCCCTTGGCGTCGGGCGTACCGTCGATGACGATGTTGCCATCCTCAAAGACGTTGGTTCCCCACAGACTGCCGGAGAAGCCACTCTTGAAGTAGTCTTCGGTAAGTCCGGCAGGGATGGCGTAAGTGCCAACGCCCGCCACTACTTCGTCCTGTATGTCCTTGAGCTGGTAGGGGTGCAGGACGGTGTAGATCGGCCCAAGCATCGGCTCGGTGACGTTGCCCGAAATCCGCCTTGCGGCGGCGGCGATGTGGCCCGAAGTAAGGGTTGTGCCCGTCCCACAGAGGGACGTGCCGCTGTCCAGAAGGGTCAACCCGTCCTCGTCCTTCTTCCGCTCAATGGCCTCCTGAGCCAACTTGCCGATCTGGGCGGCGACGTTCTTGCTGATGCGGGCCATTGTCCGCTTGGTGATGACGGTCGAGATGCAGGTCAGGGTCGGTTCCAGACTCCAGAGGGTGCCGCTAACCTGTTGTGGGTTGTCGAAGGTAGTCAGCTCCGTGCCGGTCTGGGCGGCGAGGGCAGCGAGTTGAAACTCATCCCACTTTGTCCCTTCACCCTCCGATAGCGTCTGCCTGTCTACACACTTCGTCATCACACCGGGATACTCCCTCGTCGTTCGCGCCTGATCCACGATGATCGGCAACGCATCGGCAAGAGAGCCAGTGTAAGTCGTTCCTGTTGCCATCTATTCTTCTCCTATAACGGCTTGAAGCCGTGTCTCTTCTCGAAGGCGATACGCTTGGCCTCCTGGCCCTGAGCGTTCGCTACGTCGTCTGCTGTGCTACGCATGGGCTGTCCTTGCCCTACCGATACGGGGGCGGCCTCTTGATCACGCTTGAGGCCCATCTTCTCCTCGAAGTAGGCGTCCATTTCTGCCCGTGATAGTTTCCCTGCCTCTTGCTTTGTCACGTACCTCTCCCCCGTTACTGCTTTCACGTAGTCTCCGAATGTGGCGATGCGCCCGTTATCGAACGCTTGCTCCTTGACTGCGCGAACTATCCTCCTGTGCTCCTCTGGAGACAAACCGAAGGATTCCCTCGCAGTCTCAAGTTCAGCCTGAGCCACCATTTCCGCTGTGTTTTGGGTCTGCTTCTGAACCAAGGCCCAAATATGTCCTGCCCGCCTGTTGTCGTCAGTCTCCGTGTCCAGGTTTCTCAGGGTGTCTTGAAGTTCCTGATTAGCCTGGGCTTGGCGTTGCTGCTCGGCATACACGCGGGCAACGGCATTTTTCTCGCCCTCGGTTCTACCCCAAGCCTTGTCACTTTCTCGAAGTCCGGGCCATACCTCTTCGTGTAGAGCGTCCCGTTCTTCCTTCGCCAAGGTCTGCAATCGGGCCTTTAGGTCTAGCTCCTGTGCCGTAGGCTCAAGTGTCCCTGCTTCGGGTGTGGCCTCCACCTGTTCTGGCAAAGCAGTCTCAGGTGTAACCTCGCCCTCGCTTGGGAGTACCTGGGCCTCGGCCTCGGTAGACTTCCCTTTCGCCACGATGTTTTACCTCCAAAAGAAAGAGGCCGCGCCCTTTCGGGAGCGACCTCGGTTGTCCTCTCGGTCGTGTCTGTTTGCTAGTTAAAGACTAGACCATTTTCCCTCCCACGTCAAGGTTGTGATAGAATGTCTCGTTGGGAGGTGCGGATATGCGGTTTAGAAATCTGTTTTGGGGCGCAGCGAACGCCGTCTCCGTCGTTGGCGTGGTACTGTTTTGGGTCATCGCCTCGTTGGTGTTCTGTGCCATCGTTATCTTCTTCTATATACTGCTAGGGTCGTTTCTTGTAGAACTTTTACCATAACCGCATCACTCCATTGGGATGTCTGAATACCACCAGAAGGCGTCAGGGTTCGACTTCCTGAATATCTCGCGCTCTGGGTTGCGGAGACGCTCGGCATAGAGAACGGTTCTTAGTAACGAATCTGGCAAACGTCCGTCCTCGTAGATTTGCAGGATAGCAGCCTTTCGATTGACTGCCTTGCCTATACTAACCCTGTCTGACGCTTCTGCTAGAACGCCACTAATCGTCTGGCTGTCCTCTGGTGAAACCCCCAGGAAGGCAGGAATCTTGTAGTATTCGCCAGCCACGGCCTCAGCAGCGACCAGCTCCTCCACCTTGGCATGAACAACCTTGTCCTGCCACAGATCAGTCTCGTAGTCCCGCAGTAAGGTCTTCATCGTCTCGACAGGCACCTCGCCAGCGTGAGCCTGTAGCACGGCCTCACGCTGCGCGAAGAAGATGTCCCAGTCTTTCAGGCCATCAGCACCAACTTGGGGTTCCACATCCCAATACTCGAAGGCTATAGCCTCTTCTGGGGTTTTTGCCTTACGCTGCTTCATGTCGCCGTAGAGTTCGTCGCTTAGAGTTCCCCGATTCTGTTGGAACTCACCGTACTCATCCCTCAACTGTGTGCCGGTGACATTCCCCTGGATCATCTTCAGGAAGGTAGCCTCGGCCTCCTGGCGCTGCTTCTCAAGTTTCATACCAATTTCGTACCCACGCTTTTCCTGGTCAGACAAGCGTTCGAGTTGAAGGTTCTGGGCCTGTGGGTTTTGGAAGAACTCGCGTCGCGTAAACACATCGAGGTCGTTGAAAGGTTTGTTCATTATCTTCTGCGATAGATCGTCCAGCTTTTCACCAGGGGTCACGGGCCACGACCTGAGCGCTGCAACATTGAAGGCTATCGCTTCGGGGCTGCGCGACTCTGGCTCAAGTACAACCTGTTCGACAGAAGGTGGCATGGGAACTAGGTTGAGCAGGCGTCCTTTCGGGGATAGGGTGCCCATCTGCCACTGTCCTGTACCTGGCTCAAACCCAAACCCTGCGCCGCCAACAGGCATTTGACCAAGTGGCCCCACCTTGGCAACGACAACTTTTGCCCACACACTCGCTAGATCGCTTGCCTGAGAGGGGTCTTGGGCTGCTCGCTCCACCGTATTCATGCTGTTACCCATTGCCCGAATAAGGGCGGCACGGGAAACGAGGGACACTCGCTGATTCCCGACTTTGACAGTCGCCCAGTTCGTATTTCGTGGGTCGAACTCGATTGGCTCTCCATTAAGCATGATGTTGATGGCTGAACCTAGGCCGTAGATCATCGCGCCAAAGGTAGCCAGGGTCATCACAGCCATTTTGAACTCAGCGCTACTAGAAGGAAACGACAGCCCCTTTGCTACTTGGGCAAGACGAGCCATTTCCGAACGCCCCATCTGTGCGGAAGTAAGAACCGTAGACTCTGCCGCCCGTCGCCCAGGAAGCATAGCGCCACGAGATGCCCCCGTTAGGGAATTGGCCCAGTCAGCCGCGATTCTCCTAACGGCGGGGTTTGTAACGTCTTCGCCAGTAATATGGAGCAGTACGAGATTCCCGTCGTACTGAAGGTTTCGCCACTTCTTGAGAATGATGCCAAACTGAAGATTGGTCAGTTTCTCGATAACCGCCGTAACGGGCGCATCTATGTATTCGCCAATTTTAGGAATGTATTTGAGAACTGTTCCCTGACCTTTCGTGACAGCGGAAGGCCCCCAGTTCTGCACAACGCCGTCCATTGCGGCTTGAACGCCTCGACTCAAACCTGCTTCCTCCATGTAGATCGGAGCGTGGGGCAGATGAGCAAGTTCAAGTGCGCGATTTACCCAAGCAGCTATAGGACGCGCCGTACCAGCCGTAGCCGAATCCAGCATGTTAACTCCAAGAACCCCAAAGTCAGCAGGGCCAAAGACGGTATCCTTTAGTGTTTGGGCCACCCCCTGAACAGGACGAATCCATCTGGGCGCGGGGTTATGCAGTTGATCAATCCAATCCACCACTGGACGCGGCCCATTCCAACCCCGATAGAGGGGATGACTGAAAGGCTTGTACCCACTGAGTACCGACTGCGTGGAACGGCGGCCAAACCGCTCAAGAACAAGACGACGCTCGTAAGCCTGCCCTAACATCTGGTTCGACAAAGCGTTCGAGTGCTCGAAGAGCTCTCGTGGTGTCATATCTTTGGGCGTTCGGCCCTTCAGAACGCCCTCAATGATGTCCTCAAACTCGCGTTCCCTAGCGGTACTAACCTTGCCCGGTATTCGAGGCACGGGTGATTCAAGAATACTGGGTGTGCGCTCCCATAGTTGTTCCAGATAGTTGTCTACCTCGGCCCCGATGGGATACCCCATCGCCTTGCCCATAGCCCATTTGCCGTGCTGAAAGGCTTGCATCTCTTCCAAGATAGCTGCCGTTTTCGGTGACGTGCCTTGGAACCAATCAGGATGTTGAATGAGAATCTTGCTCTTGTAGGTTTCCGCTATTTCGGCGTACTTTGACGGCCCCACATATTTGATGTTCGCCACTTCATCCACTAGGGCGTCTAGGCCCTCACCGATTGCCTGTACCTTGCCACGTTCAGCCTCCCGCAAGGCCGAAAGGAATATCTCTTCCTGGTTAGCTATCTGGCCCACAACACCAGGCGGAGTTCCCTCAATCGTAGCCTGTATGCGAGCAACGCGCTGCCTGAGTTCAGATGCGGTCAGTAAGTCTTCTCTACGCGGGATGAGGCTGTTGGCATCTTCATAACTCTTCGTTAGGATACGCACCGTCTCCGGATCAGCCCCCGCAACCGTTGCCCTCTGGGTAATATCCTCCATGCCTGACCTAATCTCAGCAGTACCTAGTGCCTTCTGAGCAGCCACCCGTGCCTTTACTGCCTGTCTAACATCTTTCTCAGCCTGAGCCACGGCATTATTGTTGATAAGTCCTTGTTTGAACGCCGCCTGAACCTTCGTCAAGCGCGTCCTTGCTTCTTGGGCAACCGTCCGTGCCTGAGTCGCCTGGTCAACAAACCCCGCCAACTGGGGGAACTTCTTTTGCACTTCTATTAGAGTAGGGCGACCAGGAATCTCCTCTAGAGCAGCCCACTTGTCCATTTCGGCCAACCGAGCCTTAACATCCTCACCCACAAAACCAGGGAGTTTTCCACCTGGCGTTTCGGGCATCGGGCCGAACTCCGGCGCGACAGGCGGCTCCGGCACTATCGGTTCCTCTGACACCCTCGGCCCCAAGGGTACGCTGCCACGTTCTCCAGCTACTAATGCTTCACGCGCTACGGGCGCAGCCTCGCCCACAACACCAGGCAACGCCTTCGCGCCGCGTAGGGCTGCGCGTCCCGCTAGTGGGCCAACCATAGGGGCAGTGATCATGCCGAGTGTGGAAGGGCCGACATTGATAGGCCCAACAGGAACTTGGTGGGGAAGTCCTGCCTCTTCTAGTCCTGCCTCTATGCCCTTGCCAGTTGCGCCTCCGGCAACCATCCATGCAGTCGGAACCCTCAACCCTGGCACGGCAGCGCCAGCGAGTGCGATAGGCGATGTCCACTCCCTTGCATACTCAGCCATCGGGCCAAGGATGGGCGTCTCCCTAACCGACTCAGGGAGTTCAGATACGATAGGCGTCATGGCTGACGGAACTGCGTTTACCATTGAGCCGACGCCTGGGGAAATGGTCAGTTCCGCTTGTTGCTGCACCTGCGCATCAGGCCAGTCGGGGTGTTCGATGCGGAGTTGTTGCGCTAATCGCTGAGTGGCTTGTTGACTTTCGGGCGACCAGGGCATAGCACCCGTAGGGACGTTAGGCACAGCCCCCCTACCGGCCTGGTACTCAGCCGTCTCTTGCCGCAGGAGTAGGTCTTTCTCAGCCTGCGCCTGGGGCTTCGTTGCCTGCTTCAACTGTTCAGCGGCGTAGGGGCGCTGGACGGCCTGTGCCTGCTTTGCGGCCTCGACTACTGTGATCTCGCCCCCAGTAAACCGCCGCAGGATGTCTTTGTATTCTTGGGTTGTCTTTGCCCCGATAGTCTTCTGTACCTCTACTGGAGGTGCCGCTGGCTTGGGGATAGCGCGTGTCTCAATCGTGCTGATGGGGCGTGGCGCAGGAGGCTTAGGTTCTGGTAGCTTGACGCTTAAAGCGCGAGCCATCGCTTGCTTGACGAAATCCGTCCCCGACACGAACATCTTGAGGACGGTGCGCTGCGTCTCCGCCCACTCCGAATCGCTTGAGGACTCCCAGCTTTCCGGTAGCATCTAGCGCATCCCTGCGTACTGTGGCAGTGCCGACGCCATGCCGGTGAAGGCCGAACGCCGCATGGCATCGTAGGCGTTAGCAAGCATCTCTTCCTCAGTCTCGCCAGGGATCATGCCCATCGAGCGCCAGTGTCCTGCCATCATCGCTTGTTCGGCGCGGCTCATGTTGGAGAACTGCTGAAGGTTGATTTGCCAAGGCGGGGGTATCTCCACGCCGGTTACGGTATTCCTAGTCGGCCCTGTCCATGCCTGGAAGGGTGGCAATCCGTATTGTCCACCAGCACGGGCGGCCTGGAATATGGTGAGGTCGTTGATGGGCGAACCTGCGGGTTCGCCCGTGTCACCCGCTGGTTGTGTTCCGCCTGGGCCTACAATCGGATGAGTGGCCCCAGTACCGCCCGTTGTAGCCCCTGTCTGTGGTAGTTGCCCCCCAAGAAACCGAAGCCCTGTTTCCTGACGCTGAAGGTACTCGTCGGGTGTTCTTGACCTGCCTACCATCGTTTCGAGCATCTGGGACGGGTTCAGCAACTCGGAGCGAACAGCGCCCGTGTTGCGGGTAGCTGGGAACTTGTAGGTGGGTGTGGCGGATGTCACGACACGCCCGCCTGCCCCAGGGCCACTGACGACACCACCATAAGCCATCTGGGGCAACTGGCCCCTGAGATACCGAGCCTGGTCAGCCTGTAGGGGCGTGATCTGCGTACCCTGTGGGGTAGCGGTGGCGAGTTCTGGGCCTTGTTCGCCTACTACCGCCTGCGCTGCGACTGGCGCGGCCCCAGCCGTTGCGGGTTGCGCTTGAGGCAAGCCCCCTACCTGACCTCCGTAGACTGTGCTGCCAGCATATTTCGCCAACTCCGCAGCCTGTTCTGGCGTCTGTCCTCGGTAGAAGCCGACACGCTCAACCCAGTTGCCAGGACGGGCCAACTCAACAGCCATATACTTCTCGCGATCGAGCTTCCTTTGTTCCGTCGCTATCTCGGCCTTGATGTCGTCACTGTATCTCGACGCCGCTGCCGCGATGTTTGCCGTCTCGATAGCTGCCGCAGCGTCTATCTGAGCAGCCTCAACATCTGCGCGTGCCTGGGCAAAAGCCCCTTCGTTGCCAACGCGGGCAGCCTCAACCATCGCAGCAGACGCAATGCTCTGCCTTTTCTCAGCCGAGGCACGATCTTTTGCCGCTTGGTCTATTGTCGCCGCATTGGTGATATCGAACTGTCTGGCATCCTCCGCTATTTCGTTCTGCGATATCTGTGATTCGGTTTCCGCTTGTATTATGTCTGTGCGGGGCAAAGTCTGTGCCTGAGGGGGGAAACCGTAAGTCATCAGCAGGTTGTTGATGTATGTTTGGTCGGGTTGTATCCCCCTCGTGGCGCACCAGTTGTAGTAACTCCGCAGTGCGGTATCATAGCCGCTTCGAATCTCTGCTTGTGTCGGCATCGTCACCCTCCCTGTGTTATAATTGAACTAGAATGCCTACAGGTGTTTACCAACGGACTACTGAGCAACTGGAGAGGCTCCGTCGGATGAACATTGGGCGGAAACATTCTCCAGAAACGCGGAGAAAGGTAAGTCAGGCATCTCTGCACTTTTGGCAGGAGCCTGAACGCCGTGAACGAATGCGACAGGCCCACGGTGGATACATACTTTCGCCTGAAGCGCGAGAGAAACTTCGGCAATCTCACCTCGGTCATAAAGTATCTCCAGGGACGCGAGAGAAACTGCGCCAAGCCGCGCACAAACAGTGGGCTGACCCAGTGAATCGGAACAAGGCGCGTAAAACCCGTCTCCGTCAAAGATTGCCCACAAAGATGACCTCGATTGAGTACCTGCTTCATCAGGAGTTCAAGAAGCGTCGGTTGAAGTTTGAGATGCACAAGACGATGTTCGGGAGATGGCAACCCGACTTTGTATTCGAGAACGCTAGGCTGATTGTTCAGGCCGACGGTGACTATTGGCATTCTCGTCCTGAAGTTAAAAGGCGCGATGCGGCATTCAACCAGGCAGCGAGGGCTGGCTGGACAGTCTGGCGCTTTGGTGAACGAGAGATCGAGATGCACTCTGCCGTTTGCGCCCGTGCTGTTGCTAAGTTCGTTCGTGATCACTAATCCGCCTCATCCTACGGGTAGGTTGCCACCTGTAGCACCAGCGCCGAGGATGCCCCCCATCCGCTGCATAACATTCCGTATCGCCTGCATGTAACTAGAATTAGCCCCAGCTTGACCTCCGCCTAGGTTATCCGTTGGAAGAGCGCCTATCGGCGTTTGTATCTGAGTAGATGTCTGCTGAGACGACAGGGCACCAAGGTTAGGCATCTGAGGCACAGCGGGTCGCTGCGGCATCTGTAGTTCTGGTGCCTGGGGAACATTGGTTTGCCCCATCGCCCCGGCGTAGGTACTCGGCATGTACCCGCCTAGAGGCAAACCCTTATCCCAACCTGCTAGTTTCAGTTCCGTCATCCCCGGCGGCGCGAGGTTCATGGCGTATTCCTGGGCAGCGGTGGCCTCAAGGCGGCCTTCTTGCGCCGCGTTGAGCTTGTTCACGAAGTTCTGCGTCGCTATCTCTGGGCCTTTGGCGTCCCACTCCACCTGAGCGTCGTAGAGCCACGTTTCCATGTCCCACTGCCCCGTCGCCGTCTCCTGCGCGGAGGGGATCGTGGTGGTTGTGGTGGCAGTGCCGGTGTCGGCGAGTCCCAGGCCGTAAACCTTAGCCAATGTAGCAGCACTTTCCACTAATGCCTGACCCGCTATCGCGTCCGACGCTAATCCCGTAGCAAACAACTTGTCTGCCTGCGCGAGCATATTATCAATGCGCGTCTGCGCGACCGAATTAGTCTTTGGTTCTCCTGCCATAGTTACACCACCTTCAGTTCCTTGCGTTTGCCCTCCAAACACGATACTCACGTATGATTGCGTTTCACCTGGAAGGGCACTAACCCAGCTGGCCCCGCCTTTCGCTACCGCGTTATCTACCCCGCCACATCCCGCGTTGTAGGCAGCGGCGGCCTTGGTTATATCGCCTTTGAAGTAGTTGTAGTTGAACCTGAGAATGTCCGCGCCGTGCCGGAGGGCTTGTTCAGCGTTGAACTCGCTAAAGTTCGGATTCTTGGCCTTGGCGCTGGCAATCTCGCTGGGCATCAACTGGGCGATGCCAGCGGCCCCAGCCGAGGACACCCTGCGCCCCTCTACCACATCAGGACTGAATCCTGATTCTTGTTTTATCATGTTAAAGAAGGTCTGAGCCATCTGGGGGTTGTCGGGGAACTCCTGTTGGGCTACCTGCCATGCTAAGGCTTCATACTGTGCAGCCGTTCCCATTACGGTTTACCCCCCTTCCGTATCCTGAGTAGAGTACTCAGTACGAACTTTCCTTGCTCCGGCGTCCAGGTACTCGCGGGTTGCGCGAGGGACTTCACGAGCTTCTCCTTGCGCGTGAGCAGCCTTTTGCCCGTTGGAGGCGCGTTGCCTATCGTGCGGTCGATACTGTCCAGTTGGGCGCGTAGCATCGATTCGGCACTCGTAGCGTCGCGGTCAATGGGATTCTCATCCATGTCACACTCCTAGATTTGGGCCGGTGGGGAGGGCAGTTCCCGCGCCTGCGGGTCGCCCGCCCACGTAAGGAATCTGCCCTGCCCCACCTGGGGGTGCGGCCCCTAGCGCACCTGGCGCAAATGCCGAGGCTTCCTGTAAACCAGGTTGTAGTCCAGGCATACCAGGGGCCGCGCCACCTGGCCCCAAGGCTAATTGTTGCTGTTGTTCCAACACAGGTGCTAGTACCTGCGCGACTTCCTGAATCACGGGAGAATCAGGCGCGAGTCGCCGCATGAGGGCTGCGAGTCTCAGGGCGTCTACCTCTGGACTCTTGAACAATCTTTCTAGCATTATGCGTTCCTCTTCCTCGTCGGGGTAGTCGAGTTCCAGCCAGTCGGTGAGGAACGTCCTGAGAGAGATTGCGCCTTGCTGCCAGAGTTGGAAGCCCGTCTGGATTCGGGCGGCGTCGTCTCTGGGAAGTGAGGGCCGCATGTGGACGTAGACTTCGTAGAACTCTCGAATGTCCTGGGGGCCGAGCGGTGCCCAACGTCCTCTTTTACTTTTCTCCCTTGCCCACACCCAGACCTCAGTTTCGAGTCGGTTCTGGATCGTCCACCAGTAGTCTCGGATCATCTGAGCCAAACATGCTTCGTGGCTAGATATTGGCCCCGCAAGGAGACTCATCACAACATGCAGTACCGTGTTGGCAAGATACCCCGACCAGTCAGAGCCTATCCCCTGGCCTCGTAGGGCAGGTGGTAGCATGGCCGCTTCCGCCAACCCCATGATGCTCTTGACGGCTTCGTTCAGAATCGACGGCAGAGCTTGGCTTAGGGGTAGGCTAATCTCACCCTCAAAAGGATTGATCTGGCCGATGGCGATAGACATGGGGAGTGGTTCGCCGTTCGGCCCGAACAGTCGGGCAAAGCCAGGGGAGTTGGCGTCCATCTTGAGGAATGGAGTTGGGATACCGGCCACCATGAACCCTTCCGCGATGACGGTGAAGAGTGTATCCAGAAGGGGGGCGTACTTGAGCAGGGCGAATGATAGAGGCAGGGAGTCCTCGCCGGGGGTGTTGGACTCGGTGGTGATCCCTCGCGCTTCATAGTAGTGAATGAACGGGCACTTATGCGCTACTTTGTAGATCGTCTTGTTCGCAACGCGGTAGTAGATATGAGATAAAGTGGTGAGTTCCTGAAACTCGATGCCGCCCGAAACGTCGTGCAGTCCTGTGTCCAGGGTATCGAGGGCGGACTTAACGTTTTCCTCCCCGAAGGCGAAGTCCACATCTGCCCGTGCCCGCTTGCTGATCTCAGCGACGAACACCTTGTCCTCGTCGCCGTAGATCGGGAAATAGGTCAGGGGATCAACCGACCTCCACATGAAGGGGAAGCGGGACATCTTAAACCTCTGGACAGTCTTGGCGTATTGAGACGAACTCTCCCCGTTCCTGGTGGGCCAGGGCCGCCACCTATCAGGTCTGTAGACATTCTTGTAGACGCCCATGCCCAAGCCCACCTGCGCCCATGATGCCCTGGCGAACGGGTCTTGGTGTGTCCCTGCCTCGAACTGCGACCGTCTTAGGGCGGCAGTGGTGTGACGTTCCTTCTTGGAAGCCCTACGTTCGGCGTCCTGGGTGATGTCATCCGCGACGGCCTCTAGGCGGGGGAAGTTGGCGTTCATGGCCGAGGACATCCTGTGAGTCATCTCGAAGGCAAAGGCGTTCTTGACCTCGATAGCCGTCTTCCGTACTCCGGGCGGCATGGCTACTGACTGCTGCATGAGGTTGAACTCGCGGTGGGCCTCCATGAGTTTCTTCCTGGGGGCGTTGTATTCCTGTGCCCGCTTGACCAGCACGTCCAACTGGCCGTCTTCGAGTTCTCCCACGAATGGTATTGGCATCGCTTACCTCATATAAGTCGAAACGGCACACCTACTGGAGCCGGTCTGTTTCCCGCGTGGCGTTTGTGATCTCGCCCCAAGAATGTGCCGATGTTCCCCCCCAACAGCATCTCCCCGCCCGTGATGGCATATTCAGTCGCGTCTAGGGGATCATCCCCAGGCCGCCCACTCTTGGTCTCCTTCAGTTTCCTGGGGTCTTCTACTTTGTCGCCGGAGAACCTAAAGGCCCGAATCGTCTCCTTCATGTCGGGAGACAGATACAACCTGTAGGTGTTCGCGTCTGTCTTCTCTAATCTAGAGGCGACGCGGGAGGCGCGGTAGACCCTATCGGTGATGTTGGCCTTAGATGCGGGGATGCCATGAATGTTCAAGTCCTGAATGGACTTCGGCTCGGCGGGGTCGCAGAAGAACCTCTCGACGTTCCACTTTCGTCTTATCTCGTCGCACTTCAGGATCAGTTTGTCGTTGCCAGCGTGGTTGACGACGAACTCTTCACAGCCAAAAGCTACCCCAGAAGACGAGAATCCATAAACTACAATCGCCAGGTTGTTCGTGTAGCCCCAGTCGATCCCACCGACGACGAGTTTGAAGTCCACCGGCGGGTACATGACGTGTTTGGTGGAGTCGAACATCGGATAAAGCGCGATCTCGACGCCGATGAGTTCACCCAACGCTTCCTGGCGGTAGATGATGCCAGGGTAGGCTTCTTTTAGTTGTTCGAGATACCCTTCGGGGAGGTGCTCAGCATTATCGACGGTCTTCAGGTAATAGGTGCGGAACCCTTCGGGGTCTCCCCCCTCTAATATCTCGTTGATGTAGGAACTCACAGCCGGGGTGGTGGTGATTGCCATCTGTCTCTTATATGTGACTCGGATTCTCGATCTGGTTCTCGTTCTTTCTAAGACTTGAATCCAGGGGTAGTCGAACACCCACTCATTCGGGCACCAGAGTTCTCTAACCTTGAGTCTGAGTCCTGCCCACAGGTCGCCTATCGCGCTCTTAGCTTGCGAATACGGACTCCAGGCCGCCTCATCGAAGACGGCGAAGTTCTGCTCACCAGCCCTCAGTCCAGCTTGGGTGTTGGTAGAGCGCCAGTGAATCTCAGAACCGTTCGCTAGCTGGAAGTATTGCTTCCTTCCACGCCACTCTTTTACGAGTAACGACCTGGGGCATAGTTCGCGGAACTTGTTTAGGAGTCCTTGATCAAGTCGCGTCTCGTCCGGGGCCACAAACCAGATGCTCGAACCTGGATACCTCATCACCATCCCGATAGTCTTAGCCACCGCGCAGTGCGTCTTGCCGCTGTTGTGGTGGAACACCCCCTCCGCCAGATAGTTGTTATAGATAGGAACATGGAGATCGTAATAATCTCCTTGGTGGGTGGGCGTGATACTTGCGATTTTGCCCCATCCTGCGGTATACTTAGTTGGAGGAGGATACGATGAATGAGGCTGAGAAGCAGCAGAGACGCGAATACTGGCATAGTCTGAAACCGTATCTATGGCAGAACCGTCACCGTGGGTGCGGAGCGATAGGGAAGGAACTGGGCCAGAAGGATGAGCGAGTCCGGCGCTGGATGCTGAAGTTTGGGATACCGCGCACAAGGAACGGCGAAGTGATGGAGGGGTCGGGGAACCATCAATGGAAGGGCGGGCGAACGATAGATAAGGGCGGTTACGTCCTGTTGAAAAGTCTCGGCCACCCGTTCGCAAATCGCCACGGCTATGTACGGGAGCATCGCTTAGTAATGGAGGCGCACTTAGGTCGGTATCTCCTGCCATCTGAGGTTGTCCACCATAAGGACGGAAACCACGCCAATAACGACTTTGAGAATCTGCATCTCTACGTGGCAAATAGTCATCATCTAAAGGATGAACTTGTAGGTAGGTGCCCGAATTGGACTGACGATGGTAAGCGAAACATTGATATTGGTCGTCGCCAACCCCGTCCTCCTGAAGCAAGGGCGAACATGCGGGAAGGACAACGGCGGCGATTTCGTCTCCGGGGCCTAGATGGTCAGTAGTCTGCCAACCACTAGGCGTTAGAAACCGATGTTGGCCTGTAACCGATATGGCTTGACCGGACTCCAGTTCTACTCTATGTAGGAGTTCCGTTCCCTTTAGGATTGGCTTGCCCGCTATGGTCCTAACCACCTTGTCACCATTCAGCGCCCACACGAGGAACGGGCCTTCTATCTCTTCAACTGGAACTTGTGCGCCAGTTGAAGCGTCCTCTATCCTCGTGCCACGAGCTATACACCCGCGTCCGCCTAGAGCCACGACAACCTTGTGCGTGTCGTCGAGGACGAATCCTCGTTGGGCTTCCGAGACTGCTGTAAACTCCATAACAAAAAGACCGCCTCTCGGCGGCCTCGGTTGTCCTCTTGGCCTAACTTAGCTTAGTCTAGTTCAATCAAAACAGCGTAGTCCTTGATGATGATCCTCTTTAGCTTCTTCCCATCCCAATGCCATAGTATATCACATCTTTCGTCACCGCGCTTTGTCAACGTCGCCAAGAAACGTCTCTGCTCAATAAGACCAGCGACCTCAGACGGGGAGAGTTCAGTCATTCCTTGTCCTGCCACAACTCCACGCCTCCCTACGTCCATAGGGGCTCCATCACTTCCCCCTCGACTTGCGCTTCCTACACGCTGGACAGGTTAACCCCCGACCAGCCATCGGCTTCCCGCAAATGTCACACACCTTGTCACACACTTGGGGGATGTCACACGCTTTTGTCACACGCCCTTCAGGTGCCGTAACAGGCCCCACGAAAGACTCCACCCGCCCAGGCATCACAGAAGGATACTTGTGCGCCTCCCATGACCAGTGAGGCTCACCACATAGCTTTCACTTAGGCGCTGACAACCTCAAACCCCACCAAACACCCCATGTTGTAGACGGCGAGGCACTCGGCAGCCATAGCTGCGGCCACAGAGAGTTCCTTGCCCGCAAGCCGGTAGAACTTCACTATGTTGTCCTCAATTTCCCAGTGGTCAGCTTCTATCTCCTGGATGGGCCGCTGATCCTTGAATGTGAGCCGTATCTTCATCTCGACCTCCTTGAAAACTACCCCCTAAAAGTTGCCTTGTATTGGACACGTACACGCATACGCGCACACGTACACGCTTCGGTATCCCCCCCGGTTTCCTGCGCTGCGCTGGGGCATAGTGAGAATTATTTGCATGCCTGCCCTCGTATCTGCATGATCGCACTATATTGCTTAGGTAAAGTAGCCCAGATACGATAGCAAGCATTAGGTTGTGTCCTTAGCGTCAGTTAGCTTTAACTCGTGCATAGATTAGCCTACTTTACCTCGAAGGTTTCAGGCTTGGCTGGCTCCTCTGGTGGGGCCTTGCGCCCTACGCCCCACAACCCATAGTGCTCGCCTAGCAGCTTGATACAGGCCAGGCGTTCTTTGTCCAGCTGGACAGAGCGCAGAACGAAGCCGGAGAGCGCCCGGAGGCAGTCGTCAGCTGTGAGGATGGTAACTTTGGGCAAGCGGCGCGCTAATCCACTACCAGAAGCGACGAGTAGCGCCTTGTCGGTCGTTTCTATCGTGCCGCTCGTATGATACCGCGATGGTGCCTCGGCGGTCTTGGGCGCTGTCTTGGTCGCGCTCCTACGTTTCACGCTTAGAGCCTACCACCTAACACGCAACGAGTCAAGGGTAGAACATCTGAATGAGGAAACTTTGATCTAGTATAAGATATCTATAGAGCGTATCTACTGAAAACTTGACAAGGTACAAGCTAGGCTGTTAAGGTGGTGTCAATGGATAGGTAGTAGCAGGAAGGAGCGAGAGAGATGATGTACGACCCAGAAGCCATCTACCAGGACGCGGACATCGAACAGGCCGAGATGGAGCGTGAGGGGCGGCGGTTGGCGGCGCTCGAGAAGCGCGGCACCTGCACCCACGGGCGAGTGATCGGCATTGGGGAAGATGGCGTCGCTCATTATCCAGAAGCCGTCGGCCTAGTTCACCCGCAAGTGAAGTGCGACCGCTGTGGGCGGGTATTCGCCGATGATGACGATTGGCTCCAGGCGATAGATAACCTGAGATAAGGAGAGGGAGATGGCAAGGCTAAATGAGATTCAGGCCGATAAGCAGCCTGCCGAGTTTCATGGGCAATGCAAACGAGACCTAGTCTGTGCCCAATGTGGCTCAGCTATCTGTGAACATTGCGCGGAACGTCGGTCGCCGCAAACAGTGGTCTGCCCAGCGTGCCGCTGGCAACGATGCTGCTAATCCCCCCATGCCTGTCGGGGAGCTTATCCCCGGCGGGGACGGCGAGAGCTAGCATCCCCATAAGGGGAGAGACATGGCACAATGCGAGATGCAAATCAAGGTCAAGGGGCAGTATCGTCGCTGCCAACGCCGGACCCCTGGCCCACTGTGGCACTTCTGCCGGCAACATGGCGAGGGGATTGAACAAGCAAAACAAGAGATACGCAAGGCGATGGGCCTGAGCCAAGAGGAAAGGGGGAAGCAATGCCGAGATGGGGTTACAGCCAAGACGCCTACATCTGGCGAGGGGAGCTAGGCATCCCGAATCCTGGTAGCGAGAAGAAGGAGGAAGCAATGAGTAACTGCGCGTTCTGCGGGAAGCCCGATGCCCACTATGGCGTCAAGACGGGCGTATCAGCTTACTTGGCCTGCCTGGATTGCGCTACGTGGTGGGGGCAATCCGATAAGACGAGGGAAGCCCTAGAAGAGCTTAGGAATAGGGGGAAGCAATGACATACACACCGGGGCCTTGGAAAGTAGCGCCGATAAAGGATGAGGCCAGTTATCCGACCTCAATCTGGGCGCAAGGCGGGGCTATCTGGATTGCCGAAATGAAAGACCGCGCCCTAATGCGGGATAACCCCAACGCCCGCCTGATAGCCGCCGCACCCGACTTGTTGGCGGCGCTCAAACGGGCGTTTTACTCATGGTATGACAACCCGCGCCACCTCGAAGTGCTAGAGCCTGAGTGGGTCGGCATGGCCCGTGCCGCTATCGCTAAGGCGACCAATGAAGAAGCCTAAGATCGAGCACCTACCGGCCAGAAGCGATGAGCTCATGCGCTACTTGGAGACTATGACGCCGGTTGAGGTGAGAGTAGGCGGGCGGGTGTTTGTCACTACGCTGAGCAAGCTGAACGTAGGAGAGAGGGAGGGAAAGGCCAAATGACATATCTGGGCAAGCGGCAGGAGTTACTTCTTCGGGAAGCCCTGCGCCGATGGTCGCGCTTTTACAAGAATGAGCATCGGTCGCTAACAGAGGCGTGGACAGGACTCGGCACGGCAACCGAATACGCACCGGCAGTCAAGGGTGGATACATGGAATTGGTAGACAAGCCCACTCCTGGCTACCAAACATGGTGGAAACTCACCGCAAAGGGCGCTGCAATCGTGCAAGAGGGGTTAGACCTGGGCATTACGCACGAGACGATAGAGAAGGGGAGCTAACCATGATTGACCTACAGACCTTGCAGTTGACGTCTGACTTTGTGACAGAGTTTAGACGTCTAGGTAAGAGCGTAGGCTACCGCAACCTGGGAAGGGCGATAGCCTACGCGCCAGTGGATGGGATACCCTCTAGCACTCCCATCGTAGCACCGAATGGGAATGGACACAAGGCCCACGCTGAAACGTGTCACGAGGCGGGATGGCGCATCATGAGGGAGATAGGCGGCGATCCCTTTGACCTGGCCCGCAAGGTTCACAACTTGCGACTAAACGTAAGGGGCAAGGGTGGCGGATGTCCTTGCGGCGATAGCAAAACGCAAGTCGCTGACGTGCCCTACAAAGCCCCTAGGGCCGCCGCTTCGCCTCGATCCCGCCCCTACAAGGGAAAGCGCTATCCTGGTTGCGGTTTCTGCCAGGAGAATCAAGCCCACAGGTTCACGCATGACGTGAAGTGGCCGTTCACCTACTCGGTATTGCGCCGTAGAGGTTGGAACGAGGCCGATCCTTCGTCGGTCAGTCTACTGTGCTATGACGTAGCAGCGGCTATGCCTACGCGCAAATGCTGTGGCCGCAAGATGGGCCTGACGCCGGACTATACCGACGCCCACCATTGGCGGTATCAGTGCGATAAGAATCCCGACCACTGCCAAGACGTGATGATAACGATAGGGCCATCATAGGAGGGGAAAATGAAAAGGGAAGTAATCTGTAACAAGTGCGGACCGATAGGGACGGCGAACAGCCAATTTTCGCGGGTTCAGTTGAAGGACGACCACTTGAGGATCGCACACTTCGACGCCTATGAGCAGTTGCAAAGAGCATACGGCCACTGGCAGGAGATTGTTGGGCTGACCCACCGCGAGTATTGGGAGCGTCCATCATGTTAGTCCTGACGTTCTGGGCGCTGTGCGTGCTTTGGGGCGTGTGCTATTTATGCGGGCGCGGAGAGGAATAAATCAGTGATCCCTTACAAACCTGTAGGGGAATAGCATGGAAAGGAGAGGAATGAAGAGGTTGCTCATAGCAATAGCGCTGGCACTACTGCTGGCGACGCTTGGTGGGGTAGCGTCCGCCCATTACACGGGCGCTGCTCACGCCCCACATGGCTACGCCTACCGCCAAGCCTGCCACAACAAAGAGTACGTTCCAGGCTTCGGCGGGAACTGGTTCTACCGCTACACGTTCATCGTTAACGGCCTGCGTCTGACAGACCCTATCCTGCCTGACACCGTTTGCCTGCCTCCCTATGGTGGGGCTGGCGGTCACAGGGGGCAGTAGGTGAGGCGCAGCGTTACGCGAGTAAAGGAAGGGAGAGTGACATGGAAGTGAAACAGTCGGTGATACAGCGTTTCAAGGACATGCGCGACGAGAAGCTGAAGGCGCTGATCCTGTACCATCGGAAGTACGCTGAGCTTATCAAAAGTGTCCTCGATGAGCGCAAGAAGGAGTGAGAGACAGGGAGAGGCCCGAAGAGGCCGCCAGCGTCACTACACGGGCGCTGACGGCCTCTTGGCGTGGGGGCGCACATCGCATACTCAACTCCTGACAATACAGGTGCGCCCCCATACTTCCCTCCTTCCTATGGCTTCGTGCTCTGTATCTTCACGTTGCTATCAATGCGAACCTGGACGCTGCCGGAGAGCTTCCAG
>Ga0315274_10001445_pt1 | contig 36349 bp, 31 predicted proteins | sample YL17G02_20_MG_FD_203700 | JGI IMG/M metagenome (GOLD analysis project Ga0315274, IMG submission 203700) | Sediment microbial communities from Yellowstone Lake, YNP, Wyoming, USA - YL17G02_20 | ecosystem: Environmental > Aquatic > Freshwater > Lake > Sediment | place: USA: Wyoming | collected...
TTGGCCGACACTATTACTTCCAAAGGTAGAATTTAAACTAGATGCTTTTGATGAACCACCACCAAACTGGAAATTCAAATTAAAGGCTGTCAATGTTCCTTAAAGTTATAAATGATTCAGCGTATAATTGACCACATTCACTGCCACGTTTTTCAGCTAAATTCAAGATTCCTTTTTTAGATCTTGGGTGGGGCCACTGTTGAATTTCGTCTGTATAATACTCTAAGCATTCAGTTTTCGTCATAATTTCATCTATTGATAATGGAACATAGTGATTTGGAATGAAGGTGTATTCAGGTAATTTTGGAGATTGGTCTGTTGATGATAGAATTTCACCCAAGTAGATTTTCTTTACTAAAAATGGTGCATAGACCCTTGTAGCTATTCTCAGAACTTTGAACATGTATTCGTGGTCTTGATGATTGTCTCCGTTAAAAACGGAATATAGAACATCAGGTTTGAAATTGTGTATCTCATCTTCCAATATCCGGACATTGGGTACAAAATTTCTTTCGGTTATGAAAGTGTTACAAGCTTTACCAAAACACCCCAATTTTTCTGCTACTTGTGGAAACTGATCAACTTGTTTTTGGGTTCTGGGCGACATAGAAATGTCTGCCATGAAATATACAAAAACGTTGTCGTTTCTTTTTACGTGTTTCTGTATTATACCACCAAAACCAAGAACTTCGTCGTCTGGATGAGGAACTACAATCATTACATTCATAACGCCTATATATATGGCTACATGAGTTATGAAGGTTTTTCTAATAGACATAAGAAACAAAGAAAACGAAGAAGAATATAAATTGTGTTCTGATATTCTGTTTGATTACTTCGACAAATATCACTTTGATGTTTTTGTTCTTAAAGAGAATAAACACAGAGTAAAACCATCGTGGTTGAAACTGAAATGCTTTGATTACATTGATGATGATTTTGTATTATGTTGGGATATGGACCTTCTACCAAAAAAGAATTGCCCTTCCATATACAATTCATTAGATTTCGATAAGATAAACCTTGCTGTTGATTCGAGCATTATACTTAGGAATAGAGGATTATTTGTTCCTAGCTTTAGATACAACTGTGGACTAATGGGAATACCAAGGAAATACAAAGATGCTATGGATATCGTTTTCATGTCCTATACCGATTCTAAATGGCCATCATATGAACAATATCACATAAATGAATTCTTAGCTAAGAACAATTATAAAGATGTTCATGAATTGGATAAGTCATGGAATTGTTTGTTTCATTTGCCTACTGTGCCTAATCAATACATTTTATCATCTAACGTAGTTCACTTTTCTCAACCTTCTATGAGGAAGGAGTCAATAAAGCAATACCACGATTTGTATTTTAAGACACCAAAGGTTTCAATTTCTTAAAGAACTCTGCTCTATGAATATTTTCATTCATAAAGTTATATTTCTTTAGAATCTCAGTCTTTTCTTCATTAGAATTAGCAGCCATTAGCTTTCTAAAAAGATGCATGTGTATAGGATGGATTGCTATGAAATCTTCTGTTATTTCATATCCTAATCCTGTAGAAATCTTTATGTCCTTTTTTATGATAGACGGGTCATTGAGAGACATTGCTACACGAACATCTTCCCCCAAATATGTTTCAGGAGTATTCTTGAAAAATTCTCTACCATCCTTAACAATCTTTTCACAAGCCTTTCTACTCAATATAAACACCCCACCCTCTGCAAAGTCTAATTCAAAAGTCTTTTTCGGTCTTTTGTATTCTGGATTCTCCATTTTATACCAATGAAAATATTGGTCATACCAATCGTGTAATTGATAGTTGTGGAAATGTCCTATGTAATCTTCCGGTGCAGTTTCATATCGTCCTACCTTTTTTACATCAAGAAAGTTATCATCATCCATTTTAAGAAGTTTTTCATTACCGGAGTTTTTCAAATGATATTCTACCAAGCAGAATGTTTTCTCTGCTAGGTTCTCATATGCCTCTTTGAAATCAAATTCGATATATGGTTCTACCTTGTTTACATTGCCCTTACCATAAACAAAAAAGTATTCGTGTGGAGAATCTTTTAACATTTCCTTTGCTTTTCGAGCGTAGCCAACTCGTTTATCGCAAGATGTAACGTAAATTTTCATTATCCCAATCCTATAGTTTTTTTTGAATTCAGAAACTTTATAACCGCTTCTTTAATGTCATATTCTAATGTTTCCAAGTAGATTTTTCTCTTTAACAAATTAACACATTGATTTTTCTTGATAATTTCCATCTGTTCTTCTTCTCCTAATCCTATTAGATATGGATATAGAGATTCATTTATTGGGTGGATGGTAAAATAATCCGAAGTAACTTGTAAATTGTTTTCTGTTATTACATCATTTACAAGTTTTATGTCGTGTTTTATTATACTGTCGTCCCTAAGTAAATATCCAAATAGTCTATCTTCGGCATATCCTTGTGATTCAGCTAGCTTAAAATCTGATTTGTAAATGTGATTTATGGCTTTCTTGCTAAAGAAACAACATTCGCCCGTCACAAATCTAAATAGTTCCTCTTCAAACGTTCGTGGATTTATATAGATTGTTTTGTATATGTTGAAATGGTCTAACTCCAGTATTATTTTGGATGGTAGATTGCCGTAGAGGAATCTCCCAATGTAATCTTTCCCTTCTATCCACTCTTTTTTGAACTTTTCTATGTTGATTTTGGTGTCATCATCAATCTTTAAAATGAAATCGAAGTCATATTTGTCGTTAATTCTTTTGTAAGCTTCCAGAAATTTCAAATGAAGGTTGGTGTATTTTTCATCTACATCCACAACCATTGTCTCAAATGGAATATTCGATGTGTCGCCACCTCGACCAAACACAAATATCGGTATTAATTCTATGGGCCGCCAGCCGGAGGGCGCTAAAGACCATTTAAGGTTGTCAATCTGATTCTTAATTCTCTGTTTGTTTTGATTACAACAGGGTATTACCAAAATTATTTTCATAGTTTTTCGATGAAATCTTTATCATCGGTAGCAGTAAAATAAACACTTACCTTACCACTCTTTGTTTTACCAACATACCACACAGGTTTACTATGTTCAAGCAAAAACTCCACCACCTTTTTATAGGTTTTCTTTGTTTCTTCACCTAAATGTCCTAAATCAGGTTCAGTAAATTTAGGGAATTCATAAATCAAATTGACTTTGAAATCTTTGTCATCTGTATAATAACACTCCAAACATTCTAGTTCTAAAACATTGGCTTCCATTTTAGTAAATGCTAATACCTTTTCCATATCATTTTTATCTTCTATATAGAGGTAGTATTTCTTTGCAACCTTTTTCTTCGTGTATTCGTATGAAATACCACCATCAGGATGTTTATATTCCAACAAACTTATTAGAATTGGTGGTTTCGGCATCATCACAAATGGAGTTTTTTTACCAAATTTAACATGAAAATATTGAGTTTCGTTTTTATCAAGTTTGAGTCCAAGAGCTAACGAAGATTTTATAGAACGGTCCCAAAACTGAGATACCATCTTGAATGATTCAATTTCGGGAAGGAATTCCGACAATAATTCATCGGATGGTATTTCTTTCAGTTCGTAGTAATTTTTGAATTGAATGTTGTTTCCATATACAGTGAATCCCATCAAGTTAGAATATGCTAAACTATAATAGTTTATGCCTATAACCCTTTTAATATAACCAATGAATGTCAAGCTTTTCTCATTTTTTATTAATTCAATCATATACGTATATCTATCAAACACCCCAAATATAACTGATTTTTTAATTTTACTGTGAGTGATAAATGCAAAATATGTCTGTTACCTTGGAGTCATCTTTTTTATGGGTCCGATGGCAATGTTTATCCTTGTTGTAAACTAGAGGGCAAGAATAGCAAGTATGTAGTGGGTAAAAGTACCGATAGTGTAGATACTCTGTGGAATTCTCCTGTATTAAAAGAATTGAGAAAAAGTTTCATGGAACAAAAAATCACGGATGCTTGTAATACACAATGTTTCAATAGTATCAATTCTTTAAATATTTACGTTTCCCAGGCAGACAATAACAGAAAAGAGCAGTGGTTTTCTGAAACTGCTCCTGATGGAACATTTAGAAAGAACTTCACCGTCTGGAATTTAGTGGCATCAAATCTTTGCAATTACAAATGTGCTTATTGTAGTATATTGTTGAGTAGTAGGTTTTATGAAGATAAAGACATATTAAGTGTAATTCCAAAGCACTCCAGTCAGAGGGAGATAACACAACAACACTACAAAGCTTTTGAAAGCAAAGAACAGATGTTAAAATTATTCAAAGAGAATATTGACATGATAGAAAAAATTTATTTCGCCGGTGGTGAAACACATCTACAAGATGGATACAACGAAATGTTTGAAATGTTAATAGAAACTGGAAAAACGGATATTTATTTTGAATATTATACCAACATGAGTGGGTTCCATTATAAGGGAAAGAATGTGTTGGAACTGATAGAGCAATTTCCTAATGGACACATAGTTGGTAGTGTTGATACTATGGGTAAAAGGGCAGAATACATTAGATATGGAACAATTTGGAGTAATGTTGAGAAACAAAGAGAGTTTATGCTTACCAAGCATCCAAAAGTCAATTTCATATTACAGCCTGTTATATCAAATATGAACATCTACACTTTACCAGACTTTCATCTTGATTGGTTTAACAAAGGATTTGTAAGGAAAGATAATGTTCGTTACATACCACTGGAAGAACCAGAGGAAATGAATATTACCGTTATGCCTGTGAAATTAAAGGATGATGTTTCAAGGAAATATGAAGGATATTTAGTGTGGTTATCAAAAGAAAAAAGCACGGAAGTAAATAAAGTGACACCTGTAGAGAAGGTTAATATGTTTTTGGCAGAAATGAGAAAACCATCAATCAGAACAGAAGACGAATTCAAACTTTTCGTAGCAAAACAGAATATTACAAGAAAGTTAAAATTCAAGGAGATTTTTACGGAGTTCGCTTAAGCAAATTGTTTAGACTCAAATAAGAATTTAGTGTGATAATCCTTCAAATACTTTGCTTTGAAATGTTCTCCGTCTCTTAGGAATTCAAAGTCTTTCATTCCAACCGTCCAACTGAAAATGCAGTTACTTAGATAAGATTTTCCAGCTTCTATATCAACATCTTCAAGTGTTGCATAATCTTTTTCGGTTAAAGGCATACTACCTATTTGTTGGTGCATTTGTGCTTTACCTGAACATCCCAAACACCACTTACAACCTTCCAACATTTCTTTCTTATCCAAGTATTCGTTCATCTTTTCTTGTGTTAGGTTTTCATCAATTGCGATTGAATCAAGTTCTGGATTTTTCATATGTTCAAATGGTTCTTTAACCAAATGTTCATGAGCTTTCAAGAAATTGTATTTTTTTCTTGTAGCATAACACTTGTATAGGCGACCATTGAACATAGCAAGACCGTGTTCATAGGTGGTAGCAAAGCAATTTTTATAGACCTGTTTCAAAATTTCCGGGTCTTTATGGCTCTCAATTAGATTGGTCTTTAGGAACATTCTTATTCTACAAGCTACAACATCCAATTCAGGAAACTTTGTTCTAATATCTTTTACGTTTTTTCTTATGAGTTCTAACTGGTCATCTTTTAAACTATAAACGCTGACACGCAACCTGTCAATTGTTGTAAACAGCTTGTCTGGTGCTTTATGTAATAAGATGCCATTCGTAAACATTGTGATATGATTACTGACTTTGAGAGATTTTATGAGTTTAGCATATTCAAGAACACGTTTGTTCATTAGTGGTTCTCCACCGACCATTCTAAATGCTTCGATGTGTATGAACTTGCTAAGTATGTTTAAATCCCTCTCAAACGATTCGTATGAGTATTGCTCATCTGATGGAGTGAAGAATGGTGAATTGTGGGTACATTGAACACAGCTTAGATTACAATGTTCGGTTAGGTCTAATTCTAAGTCTGTTACGTATCTTTTTTCCACAGGCATATATATAGACGTTATGGATTTACTAAAACGAGAACAATTGTTCAAGATGGGTTATTATAACCTTGATAGAAACGAAAACCTAGACAAGATTTATTTGGAACAGTTAGATGACATATTCAAAAAATGTTCGTCACTGGTTTCTGTTTACCCAGATTATCCCAAATTTACCTTGCGTATGGCATCATTTTTTAGTGTGTCACCACAGGAGATTCTTCCTGTGTGTGGATGTACAGAAGCAATAAAAATAGCCGCAGATTGTTTCATAGATACGGGCGCTGATGTATTGGTTCTAGCACCAACATATGAGTCGGCTATAACCTATTTCAAATTGCTGGATGCTCACCTACACTATCTACCATATTGGTCTGATATGGACAGGATTAAGTTCTATATCGCCAAGAATAACATCAAATTTGTTTATTTGTGTAATCCAAACAACCCCACAGGCACATACTACACATGTGAGCAGTTGAGAGAATTATCTTCATGCGAAACGGTTATATTCATAGATGAATCCTATTTTGAGTTTTGTGATTCCACAGCTATACCGTTGATAAAATCCACCGACAATTTCATTATTGGAAGAAGCTTTAGTAAAGCTTGGGGTCTTGCTGGTCTTAGAACCGGCGTTCTTATTTCTAACAAGGAAATGTTAGAGGAATTGTCCACCTACAAATTGAAAGCATCAACCAATTCATTAGCTGTGAAAGTGGTTTCTGAGTTGATGGATAATTACAAGATGATTTCCGATTCCGTAAGTAGAATAAAGGTGGGCAATGATTATATGCGAAGATTGTTCAAGAGCAAAGGATACACCGTATATAACGAACCAAACGTCAATTTTCTAACGTGCGATATACCGTCGGCGGATTTAGACGCCATCAGAGTGTTACACAAGGTTGTAGATGGAAAACAATGTATTACTGTTGTTCCTGCTGACCAGGCAGAAAAAATCTTTAAATTTCAGTAATTCTTTTGCCGTTGATTAACTCTTTTATCTTGTTTCTTTCGATTAGGTATGGGTGTCCATCGGTGTAGTTTTGTGTTCTAGCAAACCTGTCTGCCATACCAACGTCATCCCAATACCATCCACTAGACAAAAAGTTGTCAAATCCGGTTATATAAATTGGAACGTTGAAACGGTCTAAACAATACAGAATCGTTCTCATTCCAGTTGAATAATTTTGGTCAAACTTAAAATCATCCATAAACAAGTAAAGTATTTCTACCTTTGATGAATCTATTTTTGGCGGAGTATAGATTCTAAAAAATGATTCTTTGAGTTCTTCTAGTTTTCCTTTTACTTCTGGATGTTTCTCTATAGCTTCTTTGAAGTTTTGTTCACAAATGGATAATCTATTCAAATCTGTAAGGTCTATGTATTTGATATATCTCGGTGAACAAGAATAAATGTCGGTTCTGGTTCCAACGTAATCTTCAAATCCTTCTATTTTGAAATTGTTAATGCGGACCACCGTTGACGAATCTACGAATTCTCTTTTCTTCGCTTTCAACACTCCTTTTCCGTTGCCTATAATAACGATTCGGTCCATAATACACTCATATATATCCACTATGAATGACCATTTGGCGAGCAAAAAGAAGCGTTACGAAACTGTTATATCCAGTGAATGCTTCAAAAATAACCTTTTTGGGTTGGCTACAATAGAAATGAATGTTTGTGAGCTTTGCTCAAGAAAATGTGCTTTTTGCCCTCGATTTAATACATCCGTTTACAGAGGTTACAGTGTTAGTATGGCCATCGAAACAGCTAAATCGTTGGCGTTGAAATGCAAACTTGAGGGGTATGTTGGGGATATAACAATGGCTGGATTTGGCGAACCGACGATGCATCCAGATATTGACAAGGTTATAAATGTTATGAGTGGTAATTTCGTCACTCTCATTACCAACGGTGATTTCTTAACACCAAAACTTATAAAACGAATGGTGAAAGCTGGATTGGGAAAAATCGTGGTTAGTTGTTATGATGGAGAATTAGCCAGAGATAACTTCAATAAATTGTTGTTAGATTGTGGTATAGAATATCACGTAAGAGAACTTTGGGGAGATTTCAAAAAGGTTGTAACTGAAAACGATTTCAATAGTAGAACCGGGCTTGTTCCAATTGTCACAAATGGAAGTAATCAGTGTTACCTTCCATTTTATAAACTATTCATTGACTGGAATGGAAACGTGGTTTTATGCTCAAATGATTGGTATAGAAAAGAAGATAATCTTGGTAACATAAACAAAGACTTTCTTCCTGAAATATGGTTTGGTGAAAAACTAACAGAAATAAGAAAGAACCTAAAGGACGGAAACCGTTGTGGTAAAGCTTGTAAAGATTGTCAAGTCAACGGAACTTTAGTTGGTAGGGAAAGCTTTGAGCTTATTTGCCCCACCATAAGCAACGCATGATTCACAAGGCATACCTTTAACATCCTTTTTAAGATGCGCAGCTCTAAATTTCTGAAATCCTTCTGAGTTCCAAGCTTCCATAAATGACTGTTTGTTTAAATCTCCCACCTGAAACTTACCAGAGCCGTCAAAGCAACAAACGGTTAGCCCGCCGTCAGCCCTTACATGTCCTTCCGTAAATACAGACCAACATGGTAGTGGGTCCCTTAAAGCATCCAATCTACCCTGATTTCCCGCGGTTGGTTTGAATCCCAATTCTTCTTCTCTTTTGGTAGCGAAACTGGCCATAGAATATAGTGGTAGCCAGTAATGTTTATCTACATATGGTATGATGTTTTCTTTGAGGAATTGTTCCATCTTTTTTTGTTGTTTATCGTCGTATTGGATAGAACTAGCATAGAGTTTTGTATCGTAACCATATTCATTTCGTATTCTCCACGTTTCCTTGATGTTATTCAGAGTGTTTCTGAACATACGTGCTGGTGACGACATGATAGTAGTGAATTGTTCTTCATCACAGGCATTAACGGACCATTTCAAAGAATCCAATCCAGCTAACATGATACTATCTACGAGTTCCGGCGTTGCCAGTGACCCATTAGACGTTAGGAAGACGTAGGGCATACCGATTTCTTTCAGATGGAGTATGGACTTCTCCAATAGAACAGGATTGATTGTGGATTCGCCTATGTAGAATACGCCTATTTCCTCAACTCCAGCATCTAACATTTCTTTAGTTATTCTCTTGAATAGCTCAAAATCCATGTCTTTTGTAGGTTGTTTAACGCGGGCAGATAGGGAACAGAACCCACAACGGAAATTACAGCGAGGCGATAATTCTATCTTAACTGAACGGGGCGCTGGAATAACTGTCTTTAAACGGTCTTCTGGAATCAATGTTATTCTATCTATTCTTTGGGTAATGTCCATAACTTTGTACATAGTAAAAAACTGTCTCCCATCACTCTTCTATAGTTTGTGATAAAATCGTTTTCCGAACTTAACAATTTTCTATACATTTCAAACGCAGATGGTTCTCTGAATGTCTCTATTAAGTATGTTCCGCCAATTTTCATTTTTTGTTTAAATATTTCAAACGTTTCCATATGTTTATTCGGACTACCATCATCAACAATCACATCAAACATACCGTCTTTAAAAGTTTTGTTTACCAGCTCTTTGTTAGTAGAGTCTATTTCGAATACATTAAAACCTGTTAAGTTCGCTTGTATATTTTTAAGTGTAATATCTATACCATAGATTTCACTACCGGCAAGAAAAAACGATTTCCATTCACTTAAAGAGTTGCCTGTATCTAATCCTATTTCCAAGAATGTTATTGGTGATTTGTATTGAGAAAGGATTTTACTATACGGTTCTTTAAATTTAATTCGTGGTATAGGCACGTTCATATATATGGGAATGAATCACATAATTCATCAGTCGTGGAAAACAAACGAATTAAATGAAAAAGAGGGGGAATGGGTCGCTTCTGTTAAGAAAGCATTTGAAGGTTACGAATATAAATTTTGGACGGATAAAGATAATGACGACTTGGTTCGTATAAGTTATTCAGAATTCTATAATTACTACAAAGATCTACTACCAATAGAAAAAGCAGATTTTGCTAGACACCTATACATCTATCACTATGGAGGCGTTTATCTCGATTTAGATGTTAGAATGAATAAGCCCCTCCCCCTAGAGGGAGCGGAGGTATTTTTGTGTGACCAGACTGTAGAAGCTAATGATGAAAATATGAAGATTCTTGTTGACCCATTTTTCTTGGCTGGCAATGAAGGGTGTAAGTTTTTTTATTCCATGTGTCAGGCAGTTACTAGAGGAACGATTTTTAACATTCTTTCATCAAAAACAAGCAAAGAATATCTTACTACACTTTATAAAACCGGTCCGTATATGTTGACCAAGTTCTATTTGTTAAATAAACACAAATATAACATCAAACTTCTAAAAGACGTATTCACAACTGAACGATTTGGCAATAATGTTGTCAAAGAACAGGCTTTTGGCGTTCATATTCAGTTTAATTCGTGGTTAAGAGAGGAAGACCGACGTAAACCTTAATTGGGTGTTTTATATTTCTTTTCATATTTATATTTGATGAAAGATCAATTAGTTTCTAAATCAAAATTTCCTTGGCTTTTAGCTTTCTCGGCAGTCTTTATAGCCTTGTGTGCTGCGTGTTTCTCTGTTTATGGCATTGCTAGTCTTTTCGCTGGAGCAGCAATTTCCGTAATAATCATGGGATCATCGTTAGAAATAGGAAAACTTGTCGGAGTAACGTTTCTTTATCGTTATTGGAGTAAGACTAAGGCATATCTAAAAATTTACCTATCTCTTGCGGTTATTTTATTGATGGTCATAACATCACTGGGCATTTTTGGATACTTATCAGCAGCATATCAGAAATCATCCATTGAGTTTGGTGTCATTCAAGAGAAAATCAAAACAACAGAAGCTCAGAAGGTGTTTTATCAAGATAAAATTACCGCCTCAAAACAGAGAATCGAATCGTTAACAAAGCTTAGAGCATCACAAGAAAGTAGAATAAGTGACATTTCTACTAACGAATTTCTTTCAAGGAATCCGTTACAATTAAAACAACTTACACAACAGACTGTAGATCTTATCACTAGCACAGATAAAGATATGAAGGATGAAAATTCAAAGATTCAAAGTACTATTGATGATATACAAAAGATAGACGATAAAGTAAATCAGTTAAAATTGGGGTCGGCTGAAAAAAAGGATGTACAAATATTCAAATTTGTTGCTGATGCGTTGGGTCTTCCCTTGGATACGGTTGCTAGATGGTTTATTATAATGATTATCTTTGTATTCGATCCTCTTGCTATAGGTTTAATATTAGCATATAACGTAGCGGTTTATAGAAAAGAAGACGAATCTGTATATGATGCGCCTACCCCAATAAAATCAACGTTGGAGGCACCCAAAGAGATTATAAAAGAAATAGAATTGCCAAAAGTAAATGTAATTGAAACTAAACCGGAACCGCAAATAGAAAAAGTAATAGAAAAGCCAGCGCATCTCAGTGAGTGGTTTCGCCAAATGTTCAAACTTTAACGCTTGCCAAATGCTATTGGATATACTAAAGTTAATCATTAGAAATATTGGCATTTGAATAATTATTCAACTATATATGACGCTGATTACCTAATTCGTAATTACGATGAATCAATCAGATATTAACTATATAGCGGATCTGTTAAGCAAAGCCATAAAAAGACAAGATTGGGAAGCCGTATCAGAAGCTCTTGAATATGTTCAAGAATTTCAGGACGACCCCCAATATGAAGAAGAATAACGTATGTTAGTTTTTTTTGTTATATTGTTATCGGTATTGTTAACAGCATCTATCATTGGAATCATCCTTCTTTGGAAGGCCGGTGAACGCCAAATGACTGAGAATGATATTTTAAATCAAAATGTCAATCACTACGTTGAATGGATAACCGACTGGAGGGCTCAAGTTCTGCGAACGTGGGCTCATATGCAAATGCTTGATGACAAGCAAATGTTTGAAAAAGATGATGAAGTGGGTGTTGTGTTTCGAGACATAAAGACTCTCATCCAAAGCCTCAATGATAGAACCCAAGAAGAAATCACAGAAGAAGGAGAATAAATTTTCTATGAAGAAGAAAAAAATCCTAAAGAAGCACCATGTCCGCAAATATAAGCATTCTAAAGAATATTTGGAGAAACACAAGAGACATTATAAGCACTCCAAAGAATATCTTAAAAAACATCAAAAACCAAAGCGTAAGTACACAAGAAGAGTAAAACTTGTAAAAGAACAACTTCTTCCACAACCACCAGCTATAGTGGTTGTTGTAAAAGAAAAGCGTGGCAGAAAGTCTCGTAATACATCACCTGATAGAATGTATTTTACTCAGGAAACGGAAAATGCTATCATTGAATATAATGCTTCTGAGGATGTTCCGACTAGAGAAGATATATACAATAACAGAATTAAGCGGCCATTTGAAAAACTTGTAGAGAACATTTTCAATACGTTTAAGTTCAGTTATTTTGAAACAGGACCTCTAGATGTTCAAAAAGAAACCGTCTCTCATTTGGTTTCAAATATACACAAATACGAACAAAGTAAAGGTAAGGCTTTTGCTTATTTTTCAATCGTAGCAAAACACTACCTTATTGCTCTAAATAACTCCACTTATAAGAGACGTAATCAACATGTTGAAATAGGTGAAGAGCACGACGAACATACAGTTCAACTTCAAACAGAGGATAAGCATCACAAGGATGCTGAAATGAAGGAATTCATGAATCTCATGATTCTGTTCTGGGAAAACAATGTAGGTAAAATCTTCACCAAACAACGTGATTTAGATATCGCTAATGCTGTAATAGAACTTTTCAGAAATTCTGATAGAATTGATGCCTTCAATAAGAAGGCTCTGTATCTTTATATTAGAGAAATTTCTTCTTGTAAAACTCAACAGATTACTAAAGTAATCAATAGGATGAAACAGTATCAAAGTAATATTTCTCGTTCTTATATGAACATCGGTTCTATAAATACCGAAAACTACATAAAAGTCTAAGGAATCACTATACGTCTCTATTTATAGGCGTATGGAATTAGATTTTGAATTGTGTGAAGGAAAATCCTTTAAGGATTTGTGTAAAGACATTATAGACAACCAGCATAGCCGTAAATTTCAAATTGAGGTTTTAATCTCAGAATTACGTCCTATGATTAAAACTGGCAATGATGCTATGATGATTGTTCCACTTATAAAGCAATATATTGATGCTGGTATTTCTAACGATGAGCATCTTGTAAAATTAGCTCAGATTTGCCAACGACTTATAGCAGCTCAAGCACAAGCAGAGGCGTCTGGTACTTCATATGGTCTTTCCGAAGAAGAAAAGAAAGAACTCATGAGTAATATTACCGAAATTCAAAAATCGGATTCTGTTATAGTAAAAACAATTTCTAAAAAGGAAAACGAATAAGTTATGTCATATTGGAGTAGAAATACTAGTAGGTCTTCACCTTCCTTAGATAACGTGTCCCTACACGGTGGAATGAAACTTTCTGGTGGTGGTAATATATCCGATGCTTTTTATGAAATAGAACCAGCAGTAGTGTTGGATATTATTATTGACAATAGCCATCCCTGGTTCAAAAAATACGAATACGTCAGGGAACAATGGCCTATAAGTGTTTATGACAAAATGCCCGATAGAGGTGATAACGACTATACTTGGGTAGGTAGATGCTTGGTCAGACTCCTTCATACTCAAAGAGGATTGGAAAAAGAAGATTTGGTGTGGGCAATGCCACTGGAATCCAACTTATCTGAGTTTCCTATAATGAATGAAATTGTAGGTGTCATTTTTCATATGGGACAGTATTTCTACACAAAGAAATTAAACCTGTTCAATACTCTCAACGCAAATGCCGACTTCAATATAGAGTTGAGTTATGGTGGTTTCAAGGTGGGTGAGGAAACTAAAGGAAACAAAGAACTCAATACCAAAGCAACAGAATACAAAGGACCAGAATCCAAACTCAATGAAAAGGGTAATACGGGATATAAGGGTGCTTTGGGAAGATATTTCAAATACAATCAAAGAATACGCACTATTAGAAGAAGAGAAGGTGATTTAATCATTGAAGGTAGATTCGGTCACTCAATCCGTTTCGGTACTTACGATGATAACAGAGGCAATGATAGTGCTAGTCCAGATAAAGACTATCAGGATAAGGGTGGAAATCCATTCATTCTCATTCGTAATCGTCAACGACCTTTGAAAAAGATTGGCGAATCGCAACAGTGTTATGAGAATTCTGATATTCCACCTGTAATAGGAACACCCACTGAGAAAAACGTTGGTGGTTATTTTGATAAATATGGTGGAGAGGATGTTAATAATGATGGTACGTCTATACACATCACATCAGGTGCTACTCTAAGTGATTTTCATACAAACTGTTTCAAAGTAATGTGGGGTGATAAACCAGAAGAACAGGTAAAATTTAACGGGGCCACCAAATTCAAATTTCCTAAGCTGATGAATGATCAGATAGTGATAAACAGTGAAAGAGTCATTCTTTCTGCTAAAAAATATGAAATGTTCGCATATTCTAAAAAGAGAATGGCATTCGTTACTGATGATGAATATACTGTAGATTCCCACAATCAAATGGTTCTTACTACCAATACTAAGATAGTCTTAAATTCGCCTGCCATTTATTTAGGAGAATACAACAAGACGGATGAACCTGTTTTGCTTGGACAAACTACTACAAATTGGTTATATGACCTTTGTGAATGGTTAAAAACACATACTCACTGGCATAAACATAACCATCCCGATGGCGATCCAAGTGAAGGTATGACGGGACAACCAGACCAAGCTTCTCCAAATCAAACACAAATACCTGTACAAATAGCATCCTTGATAGTATTACAAAATAGGTTGGATTTGAATATGAGTAGAAGGGTTTTCGTGACTGGTGGTGGATTAGCACCAGGACAAGATGGTGGTAACATTACAAACGGTTCACCACCAGTAAAAATTTCTATACCATCAGGAGCAGGATGTCCTGGAGGATTTAAAGGGTTGGATTATCGTCAAAGTACTGCAGCAGCGGCAGCAGCTTTTAACTCTGCTTTGAATAAAGCCGACTCTATTGCTGATGACCCAGCTAAGAGTGATGCTCAAAAAGTAGCAGAACTGAAAGCGCTTCCAGCAGCAGATAAAGCAACTGCTGCTAAAGGTGGTGGGTGTGGTGGAAGAAAAGCAAGCAGAACAGGAATATTCTCTTCTCAGTCATATGCACCGGAAACCGCTGAAGAATCTGCTTCCAGACAGGCCGATTTAGTTAAGTGGGATTATAGAAACTCTCTCTTGAAGAAGGCAGGCATCACAGAATCAGATGGCGCACCACCACCAAACGTTGATGTAAACGATTGGACACAGACAGTTGTTGGTACCTTCAAATAATTGATGGTGCTATATGAAAACCAACGATATTTATATACACATATGAAGACACAAGAACTAAGACAAATTCTACGTAAACTCATTAAAGAAGAAGTAGCTGCTGAAGTAAGCAAGGCTATGGGTAAGGTATTGGTAGAAATGGTTAAAGAAATTAAGTCCGGCGGCCGTTCTACTATTATAGAAGAAGATGTGACTCCGGATGTTCCAATTCTACATACCAAAAATCCAAAACTTAACGGTGTATTGGCTGAAACTGCCAGACATTTTAAACCAAACCAAAGAACCGCTGATGAAGCCGCCCTTGGTCTTGCTGCGTTGATGGAAGGTGGATTTGATAAAATCGGACAAAATGAGTCGGTTGGTGTCGAACCACCATCTACTAAACTAGATTTTCTAAAACAAATGGTAAGTACTGGGCCAGCATCTATGAGTCAACCATCTGCTTTGGATGGTGGCGCTGAAGTACCTGATGCTCTCAAGAAAGTATTCAAAAAAGATTTTAGAGCGGTAATGAAACGTATAGATGAACAGAAAAATGGTACGGCTAGTGGTGGGTACATAGACCCATCCAAAGTTATAATGAACGGATAATATGGCTACAATCAATCCAACGGCCGCGGTCCCTATCGGAATAACATTACCCATTCAGAATGGGAATAGTGGTTATTTTGCGCAGTCGTTTGATACTCTTACACAAGTAAAAACTAATATTCTTAATCTTCTAAATACTCGTCCGGGTGAAAGAAGAATGCAGCCTACATTTGGAAGTAGGTTGTGGAATCTTGTATTTGAACAAAACGTAGATACGTTGAAAGACCAAGCAGTAAACATCGTTACCGAAGATATTTTTTCGTGGATACCAAACGTGACGGTTATAGATGTAACAGCAAATCTATTAACAACCGACCAAATAACATCGAACAAGGATATTTATATGTTAAATATTGCTGTCAAATTCATGTTGAATATGACGAAACAAACTGACACAGTAGTAGTCACAATCAATAACGTAATGAGATAATATGGCAACAACAACACAAAAATCATTTCAGCCAAAGAGTAAAGAAGTAAGGTATCTAAATAAAGATTTCTCAACATTTCGTGATAATCTAATCAACTTTGCTAAGTATTATTTTCCAAATAATTACAAAGATTTTACAGATGCTGCTCCTGGTATGCTGTTCATTGAAATGGCTTCTTACGTAGGTGATGTTCTTTCTTACTACACAGATTATACTTTTAAAGAAGGTCTTCTTTATAATACCACAGAAAGAAAAAACATTATTGCTTTAGCTAAATACCTTGGTTATACAACTAAGCCGTCACGGGGCGCAACAGGTAGGATTAACATTTATCAAATTTGTCCTGCTACTTCTGATGGAGAAGGAAATTACATTCCTGATGAAAAATATCTTCTAAGCATAAAAGAAAATATGGAAGTATCCAATAATGTTGGAGCTGCTTTTTTAACGTCCGAACCCATAAATTTTGCTGTAGATACACAACTATCTCCAAGAATTACTACCGTATATGAAAGAGACTCCATCGGTGTACCTACGTATTTTCTATTACAAAAATCTGCCAACATTCGTTCTGGAAGAGTGGTAACAAAGACATTTACTATTAATGCTATGCAACCATTTTTGAAACTTTATCTTGGTGAGGATAATATTTTAGAGATTATTAACGTAGTTGACGCTGATAATAACAAATGGTATAATGTGGACTTTTTGGCTCAAGAAATGGTTTTGACTGATGTTCCAAATAATGATGCTTATGAAGGAAGTCTTGCTTTGTATAAAGGCACTGTTCCGTATATTCTCAATTATTTGAAGACTTCACGAAGATTTACCATCAATGTTGATGAAAACAATCAAACATATTTGGAATTTGGCGCTGGAACTGATGGGTTTGCTGACGAAATTATCAATTTAAGTTCACAACAGATTGGGGTAGGATTGTCTAACATAAACAACCTTAATATATCACTTGATCCATCCAATTTTCTTAAAAATGATACTTATGGATTAGCTCCACAAAACACTACAATCAGTGTTAGATACACAGTTGGTGGTGGTTTTGAATCGAATTCTCCATCAAATTCCGTTATTGTTATTGACTCATTTAATTTAGATAATACCACCGATGGATTGTTACCAGAAGAAGCACAGATTCTTAACTCTGTAAGAACTTCTTTGAGAGTTAACAATGATGATGCAACGGTTGGTGGTGCTGGACCAGAAAGCGATGAAGATATACGCCAAAATGCTATTGCTGCTTTTGCCGCTCAAAACAGAATTGTCACACAGGAAGATTATCTGGCAAGAGTTTATGCACTTCCAGCAAAATATGGTTCGGTTGCCAAAGCACAAGTTATTACTTACAACAGCTTAGACGTAAATCAGAATCAGATTTTGGTAGGAACAGTAAATGAACAGAATGTTGCAACAGTTGTAAATAATGATACTCAAAACTATTTCAGAAAAATTGCTTTTGATAGAAGTAATCCATTTGCTATCAATTTATATGTTTTGTCATTTGACCAGAATAAACAACTTACGGTACCAAACGAAGCGTTGGTTACTAATCTTTTGACTTATTTGAGAAAATATAGAATTTTGACTGACGGTATTAATGTTATAGATGGTTATGTAATTAATATTGGTGTGGAATTTACAATAACAACGTTTAAAGGATATAATAAAAAAGATGTATTGTTAAATGCTATTTCGGCTGTTCAAAGCTTTTTTGATATTAACAAATGGGAATTTTCACAAGCAATCAATCTCAGTAGTTTGAAATTGGAAATTGCTAAAACGGAAGGTGTTCAGACCGTAGTATCATTGAAGATTAAAAACCTTACTCCACTGACTACCAATGGTGGTATTTATTCTCCGGTAGAGTATGATATTAACGCAGCAACACAAAACGACATGGTTTTCCCTTCTTTGGACCCATCAATATTTGAAGTAAAATATCCTGATCAAGACATAAAGGGAACAGTATTATAATATGCACCATTTTATTTATCCATCACAAGATACATACATAACCAACGCGCTCGGATATGAAGGGCTAAATTTTGGATTGGATGAAATCCTGCGTGTAGGTACCAACGTTGAAACGATTAGAGTAACTGAACTTACATCTTCATACCCCATTGATGAAAGTGTTACAAATTATTGTGTACAAAATTTTTCTGGTTCTGTATATGGGACATCTTTATACGGCACCGCTTCATTTGCTTTAGGAACCATAATTGGTGGAGTATATTGTTGTCCTATTGGGTTCTCTTCATCATACTACACAGGGACATTGACGGGAAGTTATTTGTCTAATAGTTTGAGCTCTAGTAATTTTACTGGAAGTTTAACTGGATTTAGTGGAAGTATGAGCGGGTCAGTAAATGGGTATGTATCTGGGTCGTTAATTACAGAATATTTCTCTATATTCAGTGGTTCCCTTGTAGGTTTTACAGGAAAAATAATTTCAGGTTTCGTGGTGGGATTAGGTACACGTAACAACGTTTACAAAAGAACGGTGATGGATAAGATTTATTCTAATAGAGCATTGGTTCAATTTGATATAACATCCATATCTCAATCAATCGTTAATGGTAATATAGCAAACCCATCATTTACTCTCAAAATGAACATAGCGAGAGAATTTGAACTTCCAATCACGTATAAACTTTATGCTTTTCCAATTGCTGAAAGTTGGGTAATGGGAGACGGTTATCTTTCTGATGGTGGTTCCGAAGTAGGAGCCAGTTGGAATTACAGGGACCGTTATCAAGGGATTGTATGGTCAGCAACCGGATCAACGTATGTTCAGGGTATATCAGCAACACAATCTTTTAATTATCAGGTCGGTGATATTAACATGGATGTTACCAACATAGCAAATGCGTGGTTGAATGGAAGTGTTCCTAATTATGGTATTCTTATATTAAGTAGTGATGAATTTGAGCCTACTGCCTCAGGCATGGCACTTTATTTTTTCAGCAAAGATACTAATACAATTTACGAACCTGTATTGGATGTTGGTTGGAATTCGGGGTCTGGTGGATGGTCTTGGGTGACTGGTAGTTTAACGACAGCCAGTATATCTACTAGTTCAATACCAGCAGGAATATATGGCACAGTGACAGATAGCGGTTCAGTTAGTGGTCCTATTTATGGAACATTTACCGGATTTGGTGATATTGACGTTCAAATTAGCAATTCTCTTAGTTATTCATTTGATACAAATACAACAACTTCGATAACAACATCATTAGCTAATGGTGTTATAAGCGGACTGGGGTTGTCTGGTAATATAATTAGCATGTCCATTTATGGACATATATCGGGGTCTGTTATTAGTTCTATTGTCAATGTGTATAGTAAATGTGGAGTTTGCCAACCACCACCAAATGCAAATACAGGTATTTGGTCAGGAAATGACCCTGGTAGTCAGGCGCCAGGTGGTGCCTGGTGGGTTAGCCAGTATAATGGATGGGATGCTAATGGTAGCGACCCGTGGGCTGGTTGGGATGCTGGTGGCGCTGATTTTGCTTTGGATAGAGCCATACAATACCAAGGGCATGATGTTTATGGTTGGGGTCACGGCGATAATCCATTCAATCAATATGATTGGTGGGAATGGCCAGGAGCATTTTTCCACGGAGATACTAACGATTATACAACACATAACTGTAGTCATCATAACAGTGGTTCTGTGTGTGGTCAGGTAACATGTTCCTTACTTATGGGAACTTTGTTGGATGGGACTTATAGTGGAAGTGTGTTTACATCAAGTTTTGTCAACGGATACATACTACAAAAGGGAATATTGATTGGTAATTGGAATGAAGCAGAAATTCTTGGTACTCATTTAAGTTCAAGTTATCCTATTTTACCATCTTATCCAGACGTAGTGTATGTGACATTCTTTGGGCAGTATATTAATGGATTAGCTTTTGGAAGTATAACAGGTCTTTCTGCTAGTTATGGTCTTTACAATTATGGTATTTTTGATGGTGTATTTGTTAATGGTTTACTGGCTGGATTCCCAATTCATGCTCCGTTTAGTGGAAGTATATTAACTGCTAGTTTGTATTACACATCGAGTGTAACTTATACATCAAACTCACTTGACCCTGTAGATTTTAACAGGGGGTTTGTAACAGTCATTCAAAACGTTCCATCTACGGTGAAAGCTGGTAATGTAATTAGGGTAAATGTTTTTGCTCGTCCAGAATTTCCTATTAAGAATTTCAATCGCCAAACTCAATTTACCCAGTTTCTTACTCCACAATATTTGCCTTCATCGTCGTATTATGCGATTAAAGATAACGAAACCGAGCAAATAATACTCGATTTTGATAATTATACGCAGATAAGTTGTGATACCAATGGAAATTACTTTATGTTAGACACAACAGCATTTCCACAAGAACGGTATTTTAAACTTTTAATCAAGACAGAAAACAACGGGGCAATATACACCTTTGATAAAGGAAATGTATTCAAAATTGTGAGATAAGATATGGCAGATTTCAGCATAGAGATATCGAATTACAAGAATTACGGTACTTACATTTACAAATTTGATGATGTAGGTAACGAATTGCTAAATCCATCGTCATCAATATTTCAGCAGGTTTATTTTGTTTTACCATTTGGAAATGTAGTATATGATAATTCGAAGATAGCATTATTTTATGACCCAACGTTTAAAGAATTTGTTCCACAAACAGGGTCAGAGAGTGTGTCAGTATTTCCACAAGAGGCCATTGACCAAATCAATGTTATTACAGCTGATAACATTGAATTACAGAACCAACTATTATCTCTAATCGGTAATAGCGAACAAAATAGTTCTGCAGCCGATGCATCGTTGGTAAAAAATATCATTATAAGTCTTAGAATTCAACTAGGTCAAGGAACTACAACATCGGACTTTGACACGGTATTTCCATATATGCCAATTCCTGTAGAATTGAGAGACAGTACTACTAGTGTTCAGGTGGTCCCTTCTAGTGCTACATCCACAATTCAACCAACTATTTTGACTACAACTTCAATTACTTCAAATAGTGAACAACCACCAATTCAGTCGGTTAAACCATCGGATTTGGGGGAATTAACGGATTCTGAGAGAATGGCAATTTCAGCTTCGCTCGGTGGTGGAGCCACGACTCCAACAACTCCAACAATGAGAGGCGCAGTAACATTCGTAAGAGTTCAAAAGAATGTTATTACCAACAATCATATGGTTGATAGTAAAGGTCATAAACTCGGTGGTGGGTATTACTCATATACAGTAAAAATCGTTGATGTGAACAACAATCAAATAGGAAATCAAACTATAGAATTGAATGCGACTGTAAAGCAAGATTTATATTTAGGTAAAACCGTTCGTATAAACAACGTAAATTACAAAGCAATAGACCCAAAGAGAGGGGTGGCTTTAAATCCGGTTACTATCAATAGTAGTAATTATATAGGTTATTCATAATATGTCATTACCATATACAATTTTAAATCACTATACGGGAAGCGTAAACTCAGGATTCTATTTGAGTGAAACTGACACTTCATTGGTGTATGTCTCTCAAAGTTCAGATATTTGGTTTGGACTTTCGACTAATGATGTAATGGAAGTGGCGGCATATTCTACAGATGACCAGACACTTTTAAATTGGGGAACGGTCGGTAGAGATAAACAGTTTCAAACGGTCACATTAACATATTTGAATACTCTTGATAATATAAATCAGTATTCATACAGTGAACTTGTAGCACCTTTTACAATTTACAAGAATAACTCCATATTATTAAAACCATCCGAAGACCTTGCTAATATAGGCATTACGGAAGGTAGTTACATTGTATCTTACAATTTTACTAGGGAAATGGCAGGTACCATACTTGAACCATTGGTTATTAAGGAAATTTCAAATACAAGAACAGAAGTAAAATTGATACCACAAGGTCAGGCGAATAATCGGTATGATTCGTTTTGTATAAAGAAATTTCCCATTAAAGATGTAGCCCCTGTTTTATTGTCTATTTCTAAGAATCTTCCTTATGATAAAATTTATAAGGAAATGGGTTCTTTAAGTCAATATAAGAACGGCATTGAATTTCTCAAATTTATGTTCTTTCTTAGTAATGATGGTGATGTAGTTAATTTTTTGAGAAATCTGTATGAAGATTACATCAAATACACATTTTTAACTCCATCACAAACGACGGCGGATACAGAGCCAACGACCATAAAAAGAACTCAGGGAATAAAGACGTATTACAACAATTTTCTACTACAGAGTTATGAGTTAGTAGCGGATTTCGACGGCATCGAACAGAAATTTATCAGTTTTGTAAATTTAAGATTGCAAGAAAGATTTGGTCAGTTTTCAAGTTTAGCAGAAATTGGGTATAAGAATGCAAGACAGTTCTGTTATGATTTCTTTGTTGTATATTTCTACGACAGAGCCGTTAATCCACTAAAATACAGTTACAGAGACAAATATTTTGGATACCTAAAAAATGTATTAAATTTCGGAAATAATAAATACATTTCAATACTAGACCACAATTTTTTGGATGAAAGGGAATCACCCACAGATTCAATAACACTTATTGTAAAATTACAAACCCCACTTTCTACAGATATTTCTGTAAAAGATGTTTGTTGGATTTCTAATTTTGGTATGACTCCATATACGTTTACTGCGATTATTCAAAATCCAGTAAAGTATAAAACAATAAAAATTTCTCCCCCCAATTTTGGTTCGCCACAAATCTTTATCAATAAAGAGCAGACCAACGCGTTGTATTCGTCTGATGACCTTAGTAATGATACTACTACCGATAACAACATAAATGTCAATAAGAGAATTGCACAACTAAACACGGATTATTCGGATTTCTCTAACTTTGTTGTATTCTCAACAGCTCAATCCAGGTTGGATATTTTCAAAAATAAAATGATTCAGTGGACGAGTGCTACTGATTCTTTAACAGAACTTGAAAAACGATACAACCTTTCGTTGTCATCGTCTATACCATATCCTTATTATTCTGTAGAGAAGTCAGGATTTCAATTACAAGCTACGGAACTCATAAATTCATTTGATGATTATGAAGCTTATTTGTTTAATGCTGGCAATTATACATATATCGTTTCATCGGGTTCATTTTTAAGTTCGAGCTACGTGGCAGAACAGGATATAGCTGCTCAACATTACGATAAAAACAACAGAGATAATCTAATCTCTAACATACCACAGTATCTAATTGATGACGCAAATTCTTCGGAATATTTGACATTCCTAAGTATGATTGGTAATCATTTTGATAATATTTACACTTATTTGTCAGCATTACCAATTGAAAGACAAGTTAGAAACGAACTTACATCAAGTATTCCAATCAATACATTAAAAGAAATGCTGTATTCGTTTGGTTGGAGTGTCGAAGATATTATTGGTTCTTTGGATATTGATGAAGTGTATTTGAATAGTTTGAATTCTTCATCTTATGATGTTTTATCTGGCCAACAGAGACTTCAAACTATATGGAACCGAATTTTGGTTAATTTGCCAGGAATTTATAAAACAAAGGGAACAGAAGAGTGTGTAAATTATTTGATGGCCTGTTATGGTCTTCCATCATCAATGATTACAATAAGAGAATATGGTGGAACAGATTTTGCTGATAATACTGAGCCAACGTATAAATTAGATGAAAAAACTTACATGCTTCAGTTTTCGGGTGTAAACGATTATGTTGAAGGGCCGATTCCAAGTTCAACAAGAACTGTAGAATTTAAGTTTTCTGTTGATACTGTAGAACAGACACAATCGTATTATGAGGATTACAAATATATACCGATGTTTACTAGCATCCCACACCCATATTCTAGTTTCTCTAATCTTAATTGGACAATAGGAGTTTATAAAGTTCCAGGACAATATACAGGTAAGGTTGTATTTCAAATGGGGTCTGGTTCATCAGGCACAATGATAACGAGTAGTGTATTACCTATTTTTAATGGTGATATTTTTACCGTGATGGCTAGAAGAAATATGCCTTATGGGTTGTTTGAATATAGTACTGACCCAAGCATTATTCCACTTCAATACGATTTATACGTTCAGAGAAATGATGATGGAAGAAGACTTTTTTATTCTACATCAAGTTTTATAATGTATGAGGATGACAACGATATATTTGCTCAATTCGGAAAATTCAGATTAACAAATGGATTATTTAAAGGAAGTGTTGATAAATTATCCATCTGGGATATTCCTATTAATGATAACGATTTTGAAGAACACGTAAACGATTTAAACTCATACGGTTATAGTGGGTCCGCTGCATATCAAAATTTGTGGATAAGGTTAAATTGGGATTATCCACAGGATATGCACAACACCGATTTGACCAACAGTGTATGGATTGATAATGAATCTCCATACTACTACATTCAAAATTATTATACCGATGAAACATTAACTACCATTAATGTAGATATATTCTCTGCCTCTATGCAAGTTGTTCAGAGTCGTTGGTTAACATACTATCCAACTGGGTCTGTTGAAATCCGTGGTTATAATTTCCCAGAAGCTATTGGAAGTGCTTTCTCAGCTTCATGGCAGAATTACCAACCATGTCACTGGCACTCTCAATCTGTGTATCCATACCATTTCAAGGAACTAACATATCAACAGGATATGGATGCTTCAAAATATGGGCCAAATAAATACAAGAATAGAAAAATACGACACGTAGATTATCAGGTTAATGCTAGATTTGATTCTTATGATAGGTCCACAAGTGAACCGGGATTAAGCATTTCAGGTGAATCAAATCAACTTGGATTTTTCATTGACCCACAGGATTCTAAAAATAAAGACATTCTAAGATACACTGGTAGAAATGGTATTATGGAGTTAATAGCTGACCCATCTAACATTTACGCTAACAGATATCAAGACCTTGTAAACAAGAATGTAGAATACAATTATGAGGGTGATAAGAAAACACATTTTAATGAGCTATTGACGATTTACAAATTTTATTTTGATAAATCTATCTTTCAAGCTATAAAAAATGTAATGCCTGCTAGGTCGAATGCCTATACGGGTGTGGTGATTGAACCAACACTTCTGGAAAGACCAAAATATCAGAACAAACAAATATCTTCTAGTATTCAGGTATCTTATGAAGAACCAACCATCATTAATCAAATCTATACTTTTAATGAACAGCTTTTATGGGCGGATTTCAATACTGACTGGTCTTTATTGGATTCTGGTTCAACGGTTCGTGATAAACTCCCATTAACCTATTCATATCAGGATGTATTGAACTATTATCAGGGAACAATACCAGATGTTTATGTTTCCAATGTTAATAGACAACCGGTTCTACAACAAACATTGATGCAACGGTCAATGTCTAACTCACAACCAAATAATTACCAACAGGTGATTGATTTGAATTATCTTACATATCCAAATCGTGATTGGCCTGTTAATTTGCCTTGTGGTCCATATGTTAATGATTACATGGATAAGATTCAACATGATTTTTATCCTGATTTTGAATTGTTGCCAAGATTGTGGGAAGGTGGAGTATCCGACTATAATACTCCTATATATGGTTCTGTAACCACGATGGATGGACCTAATACTCTTGTTGACCGACTTATTATTGGGCCTGACCACGGAGTTGCTGATGCTACTATATATTATTCAGGTTCTAATACAGGAGACCATCAAACCATCTACTACATGTTGAAAGTGTGGGATAAATACTATTACTATGCTAAGTCAGGAGATTATGTTCGTTCTACAAATCCATTAGATAACACATATGATTCGGCATCAGTTTATCTCTACAAATATATTATAGTTGATGAACGTGTTATGAGGACTCTCATATATTTTACCAATTTGGTTTCGGGTTCTCTATTTGGTCCAGATGACGTATGTTATACCTATGCAATCTCTATGGCTGGTGACGGTAGTTATCGTCACAAAGCAAATACTTTTATTAACACACCAGACCAAAATTTCAGCAATGTAAAAGCTAAACAACCAACGACTATTAATAAAACGCTTTTTGATATTTACATGGCTTCCGGGTCAATGTATTTTGAATTGGGTAATGGATATCCAAGAAATCATTATACACATAAACTACAACAATTTTCTAAATGCAAATATGGTGATTATACTGCTAAAATTTTTGTAAAAGGAAGACAATCGGTAGATTCTACAATCAATGAAAATGGTATAAACGATGGAAGTCTTCCCGTTTGGACATCGGATACCAGTAATGTAAATGTAATAAGCACAACCAATATTATCAGAACGGTTCCTACAATCATTGCTGGTCAGGTTGTACCATCAGGTACAACCACCACCGCCGGTGTACCCACACAACCACCAACCCCCACGGTTCGTCGTAGATGGGCGTGGCCGATTGCTTTTGACGGTACTACTAGTACAACACGAAGAAATTATCGAGAATATCCGTTAGGACAAAGTCCATATTATAATTATGCTAATCTTAATCCTCCGGTTGGAACAAATCTTATTCGTTTAATACCAGAAGGTCTTTATAGGTCTGTTTATCCTGGAGGTATAAATCCATTTTTTAATCCGGTTTTTAATCCAAATCAAAGACGTTAATTATACAAGAGTGAAATATTGAACAAAAAGGTAGGAAAAAACAGAATCGAAAGAATACTTATACACAGAGAGATATTCATATGGCATACATTGACAACCAAACAATAACCGTAGATGCTATTCTTACCAAAAAAGGTCGTGAACTTTTGGCCCAGAATGGAAATCTGAACATTACATCATTTGCTTTAGCTGATGATGAAATTGATTATACACTTTATCAACCAAACCATCCAAACGGAAGTGCGTTTTATGATTTGGCTATCAGAAACACTCCTGTTTTTGAACCTGTATCAGATGAAACACAAGTGATGAAATACAAATTGGTTAGTTTGAACCAAGGTGTAACATCAATTCCTGTCATTAGTATTGCTCAAGACAAAATTTCCGTTCCAAGAGATTACACTGGTGATATTATCATCTCTCCTTCAACAAACCCAGCGTATAATCTCACCCTCGGATACACAGCAATTCTTGGTAACAAGAACGTGGGTGTATTGGTTGTTAACCAAGCCAATTCAATTAACTCAGTTTCTAGTACAATTCCTACATTTGCCGGTGACATTAATACGACTAGTGCACAAGTTGTTGTGGGTCAACAGTTCCGTTTTCTTCCAAACAGCAGTTTAGGAAAAACTACTTCTACAACGTTAACTCTTATTGGTAACGAATCTGGTGGTAGTTTGAGCATTGAAGTAACGGTAACGGTGCCAACAACCACAGGATAAGGTATAACATATGATATTCAATCAATTCGAAAATACAGATATAGTGGCCGGCAGGACAAGTCGCGTAGCCAGTGGATTTTGGCCCAATGGAGTGACGTTCTGGAGTGCTAGTCTATTCCAAGACAATTATTGGGAGTTAACACAATCCGCCCTCACACCGTCGCCATCGCTTGGAGCATCAATTTACGACATTAGATATACCATGTACTATCTTAATGTATTTCCGGATTCTACCACCCACGCAAATAACGACCCGTATTTTTCTGTAGCATATGGAAATTACTATGGTGATTTGGGTAGTGGTTCGTTTAATTTGGATACAGGAAGTATTATGGCATTTGCTCCGAAAGCTATTTATACCCAGTATCAAAACATATTGGTTGGTAGCACAGATTTAACTGGAAAATTCCAGATGAAATCGGGAAGTGCGACAAACCCACAGGGTATCACAGCCGATGATATATTTGTCATAGATTTTTCATCTTATAAGATGAAAGATAGGGTTGATGAAGGTGTCTTTGAAATTAGTTTAGCAGGTACTCTTGGAACTATTACCTTTCGTGATGATTCACCATTTCTAACACAAGCTTCTTCGGTATATAATCTCATTCGGGGGTCCATTAATGACGCAACATCTACACTACCATCATATGAAGGTATTGGATTGTTGTATCCAAATGACGGTGTAGCAGTATTTAATGCACAAGTTATTCATAATTTGATTGGATTAAATATATCACAATCTGTAGGTCCGATTTCTACTGGATTTGCAAACTACTCAACAGCAAGTATTGTTGGTATTCCTATTTCCGGACAACCTGGATATTGGCCCGCAACGGTAAATCATAAAGTATTCTATTGGTCAATTCAGAATTCAAATTCTACATTCAAGGTCCGTAAGAGTGAATATGTTCCAGCAAGACATTACTTCGTTCGTGTGAAGAATCGTGATTTCAACTATTCTAACAATCCAACGTATGTGTATGATGGAAAAACAGTTTCATCTACGGGAATAACACCGTCAGCAGGAACCATTTATAACCAAGATTTCATTTCTAATCCAACTACGTATATTACCACGGTTGGCTTGTATAACGACAACAATGAGTTGGTCGCAGTAGCTAAGTTGAGTAGGCCAGCAGTAAAAACCTTCGATAACGAACTTTTGGTAAAAGTAAGATTGGATTTCTAAAGAAATGAAATGCTCAAGTCACTCCATAAGAATGATACTCAAACTCTACCTTATATTGCTACAAAAAATTGGGACCTCTCCAATGTAGTAAATGAGGACTTAATCCTCATGGAACATACGGGGAGTGACGGCCTTCCTGTAGCTATAGAATATCTAGACTACAAAACCATAAGTCCTATAGTCAGTTACGGATGTAACCTTGCTAAAGAGCAACAAGACTTAGATAAAGTTGTACCTCGAACCGGCCTCAAAACGACTGGTATTTTCTATCCAGAACTAGACCCAGTAAATGAAGATGGAACATTCCAACGTATAGTTTATTCACAGGTTGTATCTACATTTTATAACAATTACCGTAATCCAACCGAAATGTGGGGAATGGAAGAGATTGATTTTGAAAAATCACAGACGAAAAAATTCGTTGCTGACAAATTCAAAATGTTCGCTATTCCAAGAATTGTATTTGGAGAAAAGGTTTTAGAAAACACTGTTGTATTGTATGATACAACAACGGACAATGATTATATCATAACAGATGACGGTCATTGTAATCTTTTTGCCGGTACCAATTTATTTTCTCACCAACAAGAAGTTAGACATTTTCCAAACGACTTTAATACAGGATTTGATTATTATTGTGATGATTATAATGCTGCTACCGGTTCTTGCCCTGTACCTGCGGGAACAACCGGTATAACAGCAAATATAATTCCATACACACAATCACTGGTTACTTGGAATTATGTTCTTTTTGATAATCTTGGATTTTCATTGGAGATATCCACTGATGGTATAACGTGGCCTGTTCAACTTTCATTCCCATTTAGCACAACTCAGTATATAGACGCAAATCTTACTATAGGACAAACCTATTGGTATAGAGTAGCAGCAACAAATGCTTGTGGAACAGGTTCGTTCAGTAACACGGCCAGTGTATATGTTTTCCCAGCACCACTTGCTCCTATCAATTTAACGGTTGTTAGTGCATCAGCATTTCTAAATTGGAATAGTTCTAGTAATGACCAAGATTATTTTGCTTTATTTAGGTCATATGATGGAATAAGTTATTCTCAATTTGTTACGACAATTGATATAGTTCAAAATTATGAAGATACTAGTGTAACAGGTAGTGACGATGGAACAACATATTGGTATCAAGTAGCAGCAGTAAATATTGATGGAACCTCAAGTTTTAGCAATACGGCAAGCATTACATTTTATACTACTGAAATACCTATAGCTCCTATTAGTTTGAGTTTAGCAAGTGGTTCGGCTATTTTAACTTGGAAGAGTGGTAGTAGTTACTTTGAAGAAGAAGGATTTTATTCAATTCAAAGGTCAATAGAAGGTATAAGCTACATTAACTTTGCTACTTCGGCTGCGGATGTATTAACTTATACGGATACGATGGTTACGAGTAGTATCATCGGCCAGACCTATTGGTATCAGGTAGCGTCGGTAAATGAATACTCAACTTCTAGTTTCAGCAATACAGCAAGTATCACATTCACGGAAACGGTGCCACCACCAGTTCCTATTAATCTTGTTATCAATAGTGGTTCAGCAGTTTTGATTTGGAATACTACCATAAGCATACAGGATTATTTCATTGTTTATAAATCTATTGATGGAATTAGTTATTCTCAATTTGATATTTCGGTCCCTCTTATTTACACAGATGTAACAGTGACAGGTAGTGAGGGAGGTACTAGATACTGGTATCAAGTTGCTGCAGTTAATGCTTATGGAACTTCTAGTTTCAGCAATACAGCAAGCATTACGTTTACCATACCCCCGGAACCTGTTCCACCAAATGCTCCTATCAACCTTACAGTAATTAGTGGTTCGGCTATTTGTAATTGGACAATTGGTGTTGGTGGAGGACATACAGATTATTTTGAGTTATATCGTTCAGAAGATGGTGGTACATTTACCAAGATAGCAGAACCACTTAGACCTTTCCCAACACACACGGATACTACTGTGTATAGTTTACCAGAAGGCAAAGAATATTGGTATAAGGTAGATGCGGTTAATGAATATGGTACATCAAGTTTCAGTAATACTGATAATATTACATTCTATGAACCCGGTATTCCTCCAATCGGAACGCCAACAATATCTGGAAGTTTGTTCCCAACGGGAAGCGTCCCAATAGGAGTTCCAACTACACCATCGGGAAGTTTGCAGCCGTCAGGAAGTGTTCCAACAGGAAGCGCTCCAGCAGGAACGCCTACTGGATTGTCTGGAAGTTTGATAACTGCTAGTGCTGTGCCACCAGGCGCTCCTATATTATTGGTAAGTAGTGGTAGTGGTTATTCTGATTGTGTATGGACTCCAACGGGTGATACATCTAATTATTTCAATCTGTATCGTTCTGAAAATGGTATAACATTTACACAAATAACATCTACAGTTACTTACGGATATCATGACGCAGCAGTATATTCTTCTTACGCAGGCAAAGAATATTGGTATGAAGTAGAAGCTGTTAATGATAATGGTACGTCTAGTATGAGTAATATTGTAAGTATTAGATTTGATATTCCATTGTATCCAGCAAATGTGTACATCTGTAATTGGTCAGAAGTTCTTTCTATGTTGGTAGCGCCTATAAGTTATACTCCGAGTAGTCTCCCAGCATGGGATGGAGTATTTAATCAATATACCACTTGTGGTGGAGATATAGTTTATGTATTCACAGGAAGTTCAGTCTTTGGAGCCGCAGTAACATGTAATTCTTCTTCACATTGGCCGGATAGTAATTGGCAGTGTGATGGTTACGGATACGCTCAATTGATTTACGTATCACGTTGGAATGAATGGTTCTTGGGCATATATCCTGTAAATTCTTATTCTGCTATATGGTCTGGAAGAAATCATACGCCGGTAAGTTCTACAGACCCAAGTGGTTATTATAGTGGTGGTGGCCAGGCAGGTTCTACAAGAGATTGGGTAACTGTTGGTGGTGGAAGAATTTGTGGAAATTGCGGACCAAATACGGCCAGTGTTCAAGCTTTAGGAGACTGGAACGATGCCGGTCATAGTGGAGACGTTTCAGGTAATATGAATGCTGGGGCTGGTACTTTCAGTGTAAATTCACCAGAGTTTCCAGGTTCATCGTTTATAAGCTTTGCTACAGATTTGTGCTGTCCAACAGGATATGATGTTACAATCACAATTGATTATACTGCTACTTACGGTACTGCTATTGGATTAGTAGGATTTGGACTGTATATTGATGGCACTGCTACAGCATTCCATTATGCTTATGGGGATGAGACAGATTCGTGGTCAACTACCGTTTCGCTTACTCATGGTACTCATAATATAAATTGGTCTGTTGGGGCATATCCAAACGCAGCATTCCAGACCCCAAACCCCTCAGTTACAGGCACAGTTACCGTGACACCATTAACGCCACCATAATATGAGATTTAGGATAACAAAGATAGAGAAACCAGATATTTATAAGAGGATAATATGTACATCGCAAAATTAAATTGGAATTACGGTCTTTCGGACCACACCGGCTTTTTGCTGCAACGTTCAACCAACAGCGGTTCTACGTGGCCAGTCAATTATCCAATCACATCAGCATTAGTAACTGAGTATATTGATACTAATGTTACCACCAGCGTAGAATATTGGTATAGAGTGGCCGCATCAAATCTATACGGAACAGGGTCTTTTAGCAATAGTAGTAGTTTGCTTATCATACCCTCGGATGCGCCTAACGCGCCGTATTCCATGTCAGTTATCAGTGGTTCAGCCGTTTTGGGATGGCATAGCGGAACATCAGGTCAGGATTATTTCGTTGTTCAACGTTCAACAAGTGGTGGTGGATTTTCTCAAATTTCTACTCCAGTTACAACTTCTCTAACGGATACATCGGTTTCTAGTAGTATAGGGGGAAACACTTATGCTTATAAGGCAGCAGCAGTTAATGTTGCGGGAACTTCAAGTTTCAGTAATACAGCAACTATTACGTTTACATCAGCGGCCCCTATGGTGCCAGCTCTGATACCTCAATTATTTACGTCATCAATAGATACGGGGTCAATATACTTCTCTAACTTAATGTGGAATCCGTATCGTTTTTCTGGAAATGCAAGTGGTTCAGCAACAGGAAGTAGTGGAGTAATTGGAAATTACATACTATCGTCCAGTTATAGTGGTGCTATAGAAACAGCTAGTATAGGATTTGCCACTGAAATATTTGCTCTTTCACCTATAGTAATAAATCCTACATGGAGATATGATTTCTATAATGACCCAGTAGGAAACCCAAACAACTATTATACACTCATAGTAGAAGTCAATGGGGTTGTGGAAACTATTCCACCGTCATTTGGATATCCAGATTGGGGCACGTTTACTGGATTTGTGCAACCAGTAAGCATGTACACATTGCATACGGGAAGCAATACAGTAACTTGGAGTATATATTTGAATAGTGCTGTTGCACAAAGTGATATCAGTGGAACCATTTCTTTTTAATAACATATGAGCTTTTATACCAAACCATATTTCTTCTACGCCCAAGGTGGCCAGAGTGTAAATCTTTGGATTCGTTCTGATGATTTTGATACAAAAATTGGAGTAAATATTTCCGGTTCAGCCATAGCGGCTCTGGAAGCAAATTCTAATGCTTGGAATTGTGGTGATGCGCATTCAGCTTCTACTCTTAGATTTGTAGCTCCTATAAATGGTCTTTATCAAGCAGAAGCTACCTCAACCACGGATGGATTGACTGGAAGTTTCAAATTATACATAACAGAAGGTCCCAACGCATCTGCGTCGTTGGACACAGGACAATCAAACGGTGTTGGTAGGATAATATATTCTCCAATTGGTGATAGAATATTTTCTACTGAACTTGCTCCGTATGGATTTCCTAATCCACCAGCCCCAAACGGAAAACTTGTAGTAATAAATCCACATACATATATTACAACAAGTGTACATAATTACCCAACATCGGCGTTGTGTGATTGTGTATATAATTCCGTTGATGATAACGTGTGGGTCTGGTATTCTGGTTCAAATGGACAATATTTTGATGTATATGACAAAACCGGCTCGGCAGCATTGGCAACATATACTGCATCTGTAGATTTTGGTGGAGACATTCCAGGAACATTTAATGCCCCCAGAATGGTTTATAATCCACACAAAAATCATATTTTAATGGTTCCTGTTGGTAACAATTGGACAACAGGATTAAACTATTACATTTATGATTGTGGAACACACGCAATGGTTTACAGTGCTTCTATGGAGTTTGATGGAGGATTTGGTATTAATTGCACATATGTTACTTCATCGAAAAAATACTACATAGTTTCACAAAATTATGGGGATATAGCAATAAAGATTGATTCTGATTTATATACATCGGGGTCTAGTTTAATAACCAGTTCTGCTATGTCACTAACTTATATTCCTGAAAAAGATATTTTGGTTGGTGGTGGAAATGTTTATACTCCATCTGGCGGTGTTCGTTTCATTGACATTTACAATTCATCCGAAGAAATTATAGGTACAGTTCATGGAATTTTTGACCCAGAATCCAATTTCGTTTATGACCCATCTAAAAACTGTATAGTGGTTCCCGATGATTATGTTGCACAGAATGAGGGACTTGAATATATTGATGGAACGACCTTTAAACCTGCTAATTTTGTTTCCTGCTTTAATGATTATCCGGTCTATGGAATGTATTACGTTACATATTGTAACTCCACATCAACCGTGTGGGTATCGAGTTGGCAAAATGGAAACATGATTGCTGTGGTGTCATCAATACCAACCGGTTCACTACCACAACCGTAATCATGATTTCTAATGATAAAGTTACTTAAAAAGTATGAGATTCAAGCCAAGCCCTTTGAGGCGACTAAAAACTGGGCGGTAAGTAACATTCGAAATGATAATCTTTTGTTGTATGAATCAACCGGGTCCGACGATGGATTGCCTTATGCTTTGGAATTCATGGATTATGGTGTCACACACCCATCGGAGAATGACAATTGTGATATCGCTTTGGAACAACAAGACTACGATTTAGCTACCTTGGAGTTGGGATTAAAAATTATTGGTATTTTTTATCCAGAATTGGACCCCATAAATCCAGATGGAACTTATAAAAGGTCGGTTTACCACCAAGTAAAAACGATGTTTTATAATGATTATTTAGACCCTACTAAAATTTGGGGTGTCGAAAATATTGATTTTCCACTTTCCAGAACGGAAAGAAGATTAAGTGATGAAATTCGTTTACTTGATATTCCAAGAAATGTTTTTGGAGATAAAATAATTCCAAAAAGTGTAAGAATCGTTGATGATACAACAGATAACGAATACACAATAACCGATGATGGAAACGGTAACTTGTTTGCTGGAGTCAATTTGTTTTCCCACCAACAAGAAGTTAGAAACCATGAAAATGAATTTGACCACGGTTCTACAGCTGCGTGTGATTGGTATTTCAAACCACAAGCAACACCGGTTTACATTTCCGAATCATCACCACCTGTAATAGAACATTCGTTGTATGGTGGTTTAGTAACACCTGTCATATTATATGCTACCGATTCTGCTGGGCCTGTAAATATGGAATTCTTCTTTGGTACTTTAATCACCAATCCACCGTTTACCGATAGTAGTTCTGTTTCCGATTACTCTCTTGATTCTGGTTTATTATTCACCACAGTAACACCACATACATCGCCGCCTGATAGTGCTTCCGTTGTTGACCATTCCCTTTATTCAGGTTTGTTGTTTGAGACTGTTGTAACTGCCTCAGCACCGCCCGATACCGCTTCTGTTGTTGACCATTCCCTTTATTCAGGTTTGTTGTTTGAGACTGTTGTAACCGCTTCAGCGCCGCCTGATAGTGCTTCTGTGGTTAATTATTCACTTTATGACGGAATATTGGTTCAGATAGGTATTGAGGCTTATGCTTTGGATTCAGGCAGCGTTTCAGGCAGTATTTATATATCATTCTACTCAGGAACTATGAGTGGAACCTATAATCCGTTATTAAGTTCTCTTGGATAAAATTGAGTTAATTGATATGTATAGTAAAGGAATAATATGAGCGAATTAAAACAAACCATCGAAGGGTTTTATAAAGTATCTGTATTGGATGCTAATAACAATATTATTTCAGAACCATTTGATTGGCAGAAAAACCTTATTGTTAATAATGGTATGGATGGGGTATATGGTACCACTTATGCTAACATGTTTACTGTTGCTGATTGTGGTACGGGGCGCCGATGGAATTAC